>OLGY01000880.1_pt1 | contig 17873 bp, 15 predicted proteins | sample 1605951 | NCBI WGS metagenome assembly OLGY01 (sample SAMN03283280) | human gut metagenome | biome: human-associated habitat; material: feces | host: Homo sapiens | place: Peru | collected 2012
TATTATTTGGTTGTGCTGCTAAAAAGGAAGAGTTCTATTCTTTGAAGTTTAATGACCAAGAATTGGTTGTTGGTTTTGACGAGACTGTTGATGAAACATTACCAATCGAATATGGGATGACTGAATTAAAGAAGAAGACGGTGCTTGGTAAGGTAGTCTTATATCTAAATGATGTTGATGGTCCTGTTTATTTAAATGATTATGAATTAAACAGTATAAAGGATACATGTAGCGCTTTCTCGGGTGAGTATATCGAAAAAAATGGCCATGCTTGTGTGATTGGTAAGCGAATCAAAAAACACGACAATTATGTCGTATTATATGGTGATATCTTAAGTGATAATATTGATAAGGTTGATCGAATTGAAGTCTACTATGAGTGATTATAGTAGACTTTTTATAAAGATTTCTAGGCCAATAAAGATAAGAATAGAACCACCTAAGATGTTAGCTTTATTAGCTAATTTTAATCCAAACTTTTTGCCAAGTTTTAATCCAAACATGCAAATAAAGAAAGTAACGATGCCAATGATTATAGATTCTATTAGGGCTAAAGAAAATGCAAAGTTGGCGATAGTAAAACCAACTGATAGGGCATCGATTGATGTAGCTATACCTTGGATGATTAGACCATATAATGATAGACTTTCGTTATTATCATCTTTGTCATCATCTTTTTTTAAACTTTCTAGAATCATGTTGCTACCGATAAATAATAGAAGAATTAGGGCAATATAAGGAATAAACTTTTGAAAGACTGTGAAGGTGTCTACCAGGGTATGAACACAAAACCAACCAATAAGGGGCATGATAGTTTGAAAGATTGAGAAACAACCGGCAATCTGAAATTGTCTTTTCTTGTCCATATGCGATTCATTTAGTCCGTTTGCGAGTGATACGGAAAAGGCATCCATGGCTAGACCTACTCCTAATAAAATTGCGTTTGTGAAAAATAAGAAATTCATACCCTTGTTACTCCATAAAAAAACTTGTGCGTTATACACAAGACTAATTCTCATGTATAACAAAATATACATGAGTCTCGCAATTTAATGTATACCAGGTTTAAACCAGAATGTTGATATACAGCCAAGTGTGGGGCTTGCTACTCCCTCAATGGATTTATCGTAACATACATTAATGATTAATTAAATGGTAAAATATTATCTCAAGGCATATGTGCCTTGATTCGATGTTGTATTAAAGAATAAGAAATGAGGTTTAAATGGAAGAAAAAGATATAAAAGAAACTGAAGAAAATAAGGAAGAAACAACTGCTGTTGATGAAACTGTTGAGACTGTAAGTGAAGATAATAAGGTTGAAGTTGATAAAAAGGCTCCTGCTAAGAAGAATACGGTATATGTAGTAGCTGCACTTGTAGCAATTGCAATTTTATTGGTTCTAGTGTTTACAAATGTTAAGAAGGATAATACTTATAAGTTGAGTTCTATTTATCCAACATACTTTGCAGAGGTAGATGGTGAAATTAAGTTACCAAAGGATTGGGCTTATACTGAAGTAGGGCAATTATTCAAGAATGAAGATAATAAGCTTACTTTAGTTGGTCAAGTTCTAGGAGCTGAAATGAGTGAAGAGGATTTCGCAACTACTGTTGATGCCTTGAAGAATTATTATGAATTAAGTGAGATTACTGTTAATGGTAATACTGGCTACAAGGTTCATACAGAGGATGAAAGCGGAACTTTTGATATTTGCATTTTCCATAATGGTAGCACATATCTTCAAATTGGTTTGATGAATGTGAGTGAAGATGAGGTTAATACAATTATCAATAGTGTTAAATTTTAATTGTTAAAGGAGGTACAAAAATGTACGAATATACAAATGTTTATTCAAATAATGGGCTAACATTTAGTGAATATTTAAGAAAAGTGTTCTTAACTGTTAGTGTTGGTTTAGGTATTACAGCTGTTATTAGTTTTGTGATTAGTGAATTCTTTATGGAAGCACTTCTTACACGTTACGGCGCTGCTTTTGCGACTGTTTCTCTAATGGCTATGATTGGTGAGTTTGTGATTGCGATTGTCTTTGCGGCTAGACTTACAAAGATGTCAAAATCTTCAGCTTGGACTTGTTATATCTTGTACTCAGTATTAACTGGTATCAGTTTGTCTATGGTTCTATATGCCTATACTGAGACTTCTGTGTGGGTAACTTTCTTGGTTACTTGTGGTATGTTTGTGGTTTTATCTTTAATTGGTAATAACACAAATGTAGATTTATCAAAGTTCTCAGGCATTATCGTACCAGGTTTGTTGGCTATTATCATTGTTTCTATTGTGAATGTAATTTTCTTTAGAAGCCAAATGGTTCAATGGGTTGTAAATTATCTTGGTATTATCTTATTCTTGTTCTTGATTGCGTATGATATGCAAAAGTTAAGAAACTTATACAACGTCGGTTTACAGGATGCTTCTATCAATGATGCGCTTATGATTTATGGAGCGTTCCAACTATATCTTGATTTCATTAACTTATTCTTAAGATTACTTCAAATCTTTGGTAAGATGAAAAACAGTGATGACTAATATCTAAGTAAAGCAATAAAGGCTCTCGTAACGAGAGTCTTTATTGTGGATTTATATCAACTCCTTATATTGGAGGAGATGTTTGTTCGAGCCCGTGACGTGTTAAAATTTATTAACTTTATGCATAGTGCAAATCGACCGTCCGCCGAGTTAATGGATCCAGCTACTTTTGAGTTTGAAACTCTTTTGTCGTTGACGTGTTTGTATATGCAAACTTTACGCGTAGCTATGTGCCGCTCGCCCAGCGGCTTGTTGGCTTACTATTTCTATTCCTCTATTTCTTATGTTGATTGCGGCGTTAATGTCTCTATCAAGAACAACGCCACACTCAGGACATATCCAACTTCTTTCATCAAGTGCTAATTTTTCTCGAACATAGCCACAATTACTGCATTTTCTTGATGAAGGGTAATTTTTATCAATTTTAACCAGTTTCTTTCCTCTATCTTCCATCTTGTAATTTAAGATTTCTAAAAAATTATGATATGCGTTGTCATTGGTGGCTTTACCAAGCTTTCTATATGTAACTATCTCTGAGAAATTGATATCTTCCGCAAATACATAATCATATTTATCAGCAAGTTCCTTTGATGTTTTGTGCAAGAAATCATTTCTTTTATTCGCCACATGTCTTTGAGTTTTACAATATCTTGTTAATAACTTTTGACGTGGCTTATTATCATTTCTTAGCTCAGTAAATTTCTTTTGCATAGCTAGAATTTCTTTATCATAATCCCTTATAAGCGTTGGCTTTTTAGGACTTTCTCCATTATTGTCAACATAGAATTTATTTGAAGAATAGTCTAGGCCTATAGAATTGTTTAAGTCAAGACTTTTATCTACTGTTCTATTTTTCTTTCTAAATAAGACATTCGCAAAATATTTTTCATCAATTGTTTTGTATACAGTAATACTGATAAATTTTTCAACTTCATCATAATCCCTTTTATTGAAGAGTTTAATATGTCCTATTGAAGGTAAATATATAGTGTGGTTAGAAATTACATCTTCAATTGATTCAACATATTTACAGTAATTAGTTTTGAATTCAAACTTATTGGCTAGTTTTTTCTCTTTATTGAGTTTTTGAAGAATATCTATTTCACAAAAGAGAATTGTATTATCAACTGTATCTAAGTCACGATCAATGTTTCTTGCCGCTTTTATGATTTCAAATCCAGAGCAAGTATTGTTTCTTTTTATCTGATTTAGATAGATTTCATCAAATTTTTGAACACTAGAAATGGTTTTATCTAAAAGTTTAGTTTGAGTTTTATTTGGTTTTAAACGAAGTATATAAGATCGATACATAAGGCTTTTCCTTTCTTTACACTTCTTTATTGCCGATAAACTTTAAAATTCCTACACTAAATTTAAAAAAGTTGATTATTTTAACATTTTATTGGGTTTTAGGGTTCTAATCACGTACCTAAGCATCTATTTTTATTCGATTGAATAAAAATACTCTTAATGAGGGACTGGGGTTGAATCCCTGTTACTTAAATGAAAAAAACACTCCTTAATGGAGTGTTTAGAACTAAATGGTGATTCTCCAGGGATTCGAACCCTGGACCCTCTGATTAAGAGTCAGATGCTCTACCAACTGAGCTAGAGAATCAAGTTTGGTGATAGGTACGGGATTCGAACCCGTGAATGCTGCCGTGAAAGGGCAGTGTGTTAAGCCGCTTCACCAACCTACCAATACAAATGGCGCCCGAAACAGGACTCGAACCTGTGACCTGCCGGTTAACAGCCGGACGCTCTACCGACTGAGCTATTCGGGCACTCGTGTTTGCCTATTTATATTAGCATAGCTTCATACCAATAGCAACATTTTTTTAAAAAAAATTAAAAAAATTTACCAAAATCACCTTTTAGCCTGTGAAAAATTGCTATTGGTATGCCCGAATAGCACCTTAGTCAACTCTTAAGAGCGTCCAGCTGTTTAACCATAGTGATTAACAGGTTCTTATCCTGTTTCAAGCACCATTTATATACACACTGCCCTTTACGCATTCACGGGTTTGTAACCACATATGCAACTTGTTATAAATTAATGGCGAAAAACCCATAGGCTTGCCTGTGGGAGTAGTCAGGAACTTAATAGAATAGTGATTAGAGGTTCTAATTTATTTTTTAATCACCTATCTTCTTTAGACGGGTATAGAATGTAAACAAGAGGTTATTGTTATGAACAAATATATATTAAAAAATGGAATCATTCTTGATGGTAGCGAGCATATGAAGCCATACAAGGCCAATATTCTTGTAAATAATGGAATAATAGAAGATATCATCACAAATGGAAAAAGTCCTTCAGAGTGCTCAGAAATCGATTTAGATGGCAAATACATCATGCCAGGTCTAATTAATATGCATGTGCATCTAGCTGGTAATGGTAAGCCACAAAAGAAACAAAGAGACAATGAAAAATTAGTAAAGAGAGTTTTTGCGACACCAATTGGCAGATTTGCAGCTACAAAGTTGGTTGAAAATTATGCCAAGATTGAACTAATGTCTGGTGTAACAACCATTAGAACAGTTGGAGGCTTAAGAGACTTAGATACAAAGACAAGAGATAAAATCAATAAAGGCTTAATAGATGGACCAAGAATTATTGCCAGCAATGAAGCTATTTCAGTACCAGGAGGACATATGGCAGGTTCGGTAGCTGTTGCATGTCGAAGTACTGAAGAAGCCATTGCTCAAATAGAAAAGTTAAAGGGCGAAAAAGTTAACTTAATCAAATTAATGATTACAGGTGGTGTTATGGATGCCAAGGAAAAGGGTGTTCCTGGTCAAATGAAAATGAGTCCTGAGATTATTAAAGCATGTTGCGATAAGGCTCATGAATATGGTTTTATTGTCTCTGCTCATGTTGAAAGTCAAGAGGGTGTCAAAATTGCCCTTGAGAATGGTGTTGATTCAATCGAACATGGTTCTGTTATGGATGATGAATGCATCGAATTATTTAAGAAACATAATGCCTTTATGATTTGTACGGTATCGCCTGGTATTCCATATGCTTTATTTGATCAAAGTGTTTCTCATACAAGTGATGTTGAAAAATATAATGGCGAGCTTGTATTGAATGGCTTCATCGAAGGTGCTAAAACGTGTCTTAAGAATAATATTCCAGTAGGTCTAGGTAATGATGTTGGCTGTCCTTGGATTGCACAATATGATTTCTATAGAGAACTTGTATATTTCCATAAATATGTTGGCGCTACAAATACCCAGGCCTTACATACCGCAACACTTGTAAACGCAAAGCTAGCTGGCATTGATAAGGAAACCGGTTCTATTGAGAAGGGTAAGTGTGCTGATTTGATTGTTTGTAAGAATAATCCACTAGATAATTTGAATAACTTAAGAAAAGTCGATATGGTTATCGCTAGGGGTAAGGTTTATGACAATCCAAAGGTTAAGCGTAATGCTTATGTCGATTCTTATCTAGATGAATATATGAACTAACATGAAATATATAAAACTTGGTAAAACCGATATTGAGGTATCAAAGATTTGTTTAGGCTGTATGGGCTTTGGTGATGATAGCATGTATAAATGGTCACTGGGTCCAAAGGATACTAAGGAAATTGTTGCTTATGCATATGATAAAGGCATTAATTTCTTTGATACAGCAAATCAATATTCTAATGGTACTAGTGAAGAATATTTGGGTAAAGCCATAAAAGATCTTGGTATTAGAAGAGAGGATGTAGTTATTGCTTCTAAGGTATTTTTCAATGAAGGCGGTTTATCTAAAGAAGCTATTAAAAGAGAGATTGATCAAAGTTTATTGAGATTAGGTACCGATTATCTTGATCTATATTTGATACATCGTTTTGATTATAATGTTCCAATTGAAGAAACGATGGATGCCTTAAATGATTTGGTTAAATCAGGTAAGGTGAGGGCTTTGGGTTCTAGTAGTATCCTTGCTTATCAAATGTTGATGTATCAAAATTTTGCTAAAGAAAAGGGCCATGCAAGGTTTGAAGTGATGGAAAATCATTATAATCTTCTTTATCGTGAGGAAGAAAGGGAGATGATTCCATTGTGTAAGGAAATAGATGTTTCACTTATTCCTTATTCTCCTTTAGCTGCAGGTCATTTAGCAAGAATTAATTGGGATAGTGATAGTATTCGTAGTCTTAGTGATGATGTTGCGAAAAGAAGATATGGATCAACAGAAGATGTTGATAAGTTGATTGTTGAAAGAGTTTCCGAGTTGGCAAATAAAAGAAATATCAAGATGAGTGAGGTTGCTTTGTCTTGGTTGTATAAGAAAGGTGTTGCTTCACCTATTATAGGTGCTAGTAAGACTAAATATATTGATGATGCGATTAATGCATTAAATGTTGAATTGAGCGATGAGGAAGTATCTTATTTAGAAGAGTTGTATGTACCTCATCCATTAAAAGGACCGATTATTAAGAAAAACTAAGGACGTGAGTCCTTAGTTTTGCATATTAATGTGTTCTTCTTCTAACATTGGATAAGTGATTAATTCACTTGCGTCCAAGTTTTCTTTGTGCATATCAACACCAGATATTTGATGGTTGTTGTAGGTAGTGTAGTAATAAATACCCTTAGCCAAGTCACATGCTGATGTGAAGATGGTATATTCATAAGCTTCCTTAACTTTGCAACAACCATTTTGTTGTTCAACACTATGTAGAATGTGGAAAAGTTGATTTAGACCATTGTCTGATAATGAGAAGTGATTAGTAAAGGCAACTTTGACAAAACGAGACATGCTTGATAAGTCACCTGGTAGGCCAAGTCCTCCCATTCCTCTTGAGTATTTTGTTAATTCAACACCTTCAAAGTTATTAACAGGATCTGCTGATGATAGGTGTTGATAGTTGTTTAGGTTGAACATTTGTAGTTCAAATGGTGGGTTGTTAGTTAAGACATTAACTGGATCATCATAAACTTTTACACCATCTTTAACAGACTCAACAACAATAGATTTGTAGCCATCACTCACATACCAATGCATCTGAGTTGGTGGATATTTGTCGTTGATAGAATCTTTAGATAAGTTAATGTTTTTAAATAATTCCTTAGCTTCATCTAATGTTTTACATTTAGATAATACATATGGAATTAGTTCAAATTGGGCGATATTTATCTTAGTATCGTCTACGTCTCTATAAACACAATTACCAACAAAGTTTAAGCCTGCCATACCTAGGCCATGTTCATTAATGGCATCAAAATATAGAGGGTAGCCTTCTTGGATAATGCCTGCACCAATGATGGCAGGATGGTTATCAATGTTTTCTTCGTGTTTAAATGAGAAAGAATAGTTTCTTGGTGTGATAACGATTTCTTGGCCATATGAGAAGTCAAAGTCGAGGTTACGTCCAAAGAAACCTTTAAATGAAGCAGCTGTACACATACTTTTTACCTTCCTTTCATCATTATTATAGAACTATTAGCGTTTTTTTATATCTTTTATGCTAGAATACAAGTGTTAATTGCGTTGAAGAGAAGAGTAGCTTGTGTAGTTTCTTAAAGAGAGGGGTCGGTTGGTGTAAGATCTTAGGGACAGCATGTGAAAAAGGACTTGGAGCAAATCGTAGGCTTGCGTTAAAAGCATGAAAGATACAAACAAAGGTGGTACCGCGCATTTTAGCGCCCTTGGGCTACCTTTTTTATTTTGGAAAAGGAGAAAAGATGGAGAGAAAGTTTAACGACCAACAATTGGCAAGAAGAAAAAAGTTAGATGATTTAGTTGCGAAGGGCATTAATCCATTTGGTAATGCCTACACAAGAACTGCAAACAGTAAGATTATCAAGGATACTTATGGTGCATGTTCTAAAGAAGAATTAGAAGAGAAGAAGGTAGAGGTTTCTATCGCTGGTAGAATCATGTCAAAGAGAAGAATGGGCAAGATGTGTTTCATGCATGTTCAAGATCGTTATGGTTTGATTCAACTTGTTATTAATAAGAATGATTTAGGTGAGGAGCCTTATGAATTAGTTAAGGCAAGTGATGTTGGTGATATCGTAGGTATTGAAGGCAAAGTATATCGCACTAATCCAACTGAACAAAATCCTCAAGGTGAGTTGTCAGTTTATGTTTTAAAGTATACACATTTGACTAAGGCACTTAATCCTTTCCCTGAGAAGTTCCATGGTTTAACAGATATTGAAGAAAGATATAGAAGAAGATACTTAGACTTGATTATGAATGAGGATTCAAAAAGAGTTGCGTTCATGCGTCCTCAAGTATTAAATGCGATCAGATCTTTCTTAGCTTCTAGGGATTTCGTGGAGGTTGAGACACCAGTTTTAACCTCATTGTTGACAGGTGCTAGTGCTAGACCTTTTGTTACTCACCATAATGCTCAAGATATTGATATGTATTTAAGAGTCGCTCTTGAATTAGATTTAAAGAGATTGCTTGTTGGTGGTATGGAAAAGGTTTATGAAATTGGCAGAACTTTTAGAAATGAAGGTATGGATCCTCAACATAATCCTGAGTTTACTTTGATGGAATTATATGAAGCATATTCTAATCTTGAGGGTATGATGGAAATTACTGAGAGCATGTATAAGTACATCGCTGATAATGTTTGTCATAAGAGAACTTTCAAGTATTTAGGTCATGAGATCAGTTTAGATGGTGATTGGAAGAGAGTTTCAATGACTGATGCGATTAAGGAAAAGACTGGTATCGACTTTAAGCAACAAATGTCTTTTGAGGAAGCTTGTGCTTTAGCTAAGGAACATGGTATTGAGGTTGAGAATCACTTTACAACAGGTCATATTATCAATGCTTTCTTTGAAAAGTATGTAGAGGAAACTTTGATTCAACCTACTTTCTTATATGGTCATCCAATTGAGATTTCTCCATTAACAAGAGCTAATGAAGAAGATCCTCGTTTCGTTGATCGTTTCGAATTGTTCATTTCAGGTCATGAGTGTGCAAATGCTTATACTGAGTTAAATGATCCAATTGATCAATTAAAGCGTTTTGAGGAACAATTAAAGGCTAAGCAATTAGGTGATGATGAGGCTAGTGATATCGATATGGATTTCGTTGAGGCTCTAGAATATGGTATGCCACCTGCAGGCGGTATCGGTTATGGTATCGATAGAATGGTAATGTTGTTTACTGAGTCTGAGTCAATTAGAGATGTTATCTTGTTCCCGACAATGAAGCAATTGAATGGCAATAAGGCTGCTAAGGTAGCTCCTGTTAAGACAACTGCAGATGGTGAAAAGGTTGATTTCTCTAATGTAAAGATTGAACCAATTTTCACTGAGATGGTTGATTTTGATACATTTGCTAAGTCAGATTTCCGTGTTGTTAAGATCTTAGCTTGTGAGGCTGTTGAAAAGAGTAAGAAGCTTCTTAAGTTCACTTTGGATGATGGTGAAAGAAAAGATCGTGTTATCTTAAGTGGCATTCATGATTATTATGAACCAGAAGAGTTGGTTGGTAAGACTGCTGTTGCGATTGTTAACTTGCCTCCAAGAAAGATGATGGGTATTGATTCTGAGGGTATGTTAATTTCTGCAGTACATGAGGAAGATGGTCATGAAGGTCTTAACTTGTTGATGTTAGATAACAAGATTCCCGCTGGTGCAAAATTGTATTAATTTAGTTTAATTAAGGACGTAGCTTAATAAGTTGCGTCTTTTAATTTAGAATAACCGTTGACCTATACGTGGCGTATGCGCTTATACTGGCATCAAGAAAGGTGAGGTAGACACATGTTATTGAATGAAATAGCAAATGAAGTAGGAATGACAAAGCGTGCCATTAAGTATTATGAAGAGAAAGGCCTGTTATCAGTAAATAAAAGTAATAATGGTTATCGTGATTATTCCGTAAATGATGTTGATACTTTAAAAAGAATTTCAGTTTATAGAAAATTAGGAGTTAGCGTTAAAGATATAAAAAATCTCTTAGAAAAAAATGATAAAGATGTTCTTGTTCGTATTTATAACGAAAAGATGCAAGATAAAATCTTACAAGACCATGAACTTAATGCTTTAAAACAATTTATAGAAGATAATGATGTAAATAAAATAGACAAGATGTTAGATTATCAAAGTGTTGAGGATGCAATAAAGTCTTTGCTGCCTGATAAAGAATGGGGCGATTATTTAAAGAGTCATTTTAAACCATTTCTTAATATAAGATTAGAAACTACTGAACAGAAACAGGCTTTGCGAAACATTTTGACGTATTGTGATGAAACAACATTAAAAATACCTCTTATTATGAGAATGGGTATGAAAATTAATAGTGATGTGAGTAAGGAAACAAGAACCGCAGATGAAATGATAGCTTATTATCGTGATATGAGCGAAAGTGAATATAATAGGCTAAAAGAAATGACGTTGCAAGGTGTCAAAATTAAATCAGGAATACTAAAATATCACCCTGCCTTTGTAGCACAAAGAAAGCTACAAAAAGAATTTCAGAATAAAGGATACAACGATATATTGATTCCTAATATGATAGCTTTATCACCTTTGTATGCTGAATATAAAGCGAATCTAGATAAGGTGAATGACAAAATTTGTAGAGAGCTAGGTCTTTATTATGATAGTAACTATAACTTGGTTATTAAAAAATGAAATTGTGATAGTTACATATCAAATGTTAAAGGAATCATTGAGTGATTATAAGAATCCTGATAATAAGATTAAGAGAATGAGTGATGGTGGTGAGATTGTTAGGCTTACAAAGAACTTGTATGAAACAAATGTTAATACACCAGGTCCATTTGGTTGCGGATACCATTTATTCGCCATCTTATTTATCATTTGATTATGCCTTGTCTTATTATGGTTTAATTCCTGAAATGGTTTATACTTATACCAGTGCGACTTTTAATAAGAAAAAGAAGAAACAATATATAAACAAGCTTGGTACCTTTACTTATAGAGATGTTCCATCTAAGGTTTATCCTTATGGTATCAATATTAAGGAAGAAGGTGATTATACATATTTGCTTGCCTGTCCTGAGAAGGCAATATGTGACAAGCTTTATACAATTAAGTCAGTTAAGAATAAGAAGGAAATGTATAACCTATTATTTGATGATTTAAGAATAGATGAAGATAAGTTTAAAGAATTAAATTTTGATGATTTAAACATACTTTGTGATTTATATGGTTGTACTAATTTAAAGTTGTTAAAGAAAGTTGTAAGAGATTTTATGAAATATAAGGGCAACGAAAAACCTAGTGAAAAATTATTAGAGTCATTAAAAGAAGTAGAAGATTATAAAATGGAGATATAGAATTAGATACTTATGAAGATCTAAAGCAAATGAGAGCTTCTTTACTTGATGATTAAAGCCTTTACTCCAAATGAGCCATTTCTGATTATTGATGAAGTGGCTTTTTAGTTGGCGAAAATTAAAAATGAATATCACTTCAGCAGTAAAGCGTGTTTATTGCCGAAGTAGGAAAAGATGAGGCATCATTTTGTGACCAAATCATAATAAAAGGGTGAATAGGAATATAGATACCATATATACCTAAATCACCTTTTACATTTCTTAAGTTGAGACTCTAAACATTAGCCTCAATATTTTTGTCAAACCCTCAGGTTATTTTGGTGAGCCTTTCTTTTAGCGGTATTATTAGAAAAGCTAAGTTAATTGATTAAACTTATGATACTTTAATGTTCTTAAATGATTTTAAGATCCAATCGTAATTGTCTTTAAGAGCATCCTTTTCACCTTGGGCAATCAAACTATAGTAGTGATTATCATTTCCTAGAAGAATACAAGCTAGCCCGTAATCACCATATTGATAAATAGCATGTTTCTCATCATTTATAAGTAAAGTACATCCATCTTCAAAAGCTGCTGTACTCTCATACCATTTTCTCAAATCATGAAAAGATTGATTATCACCATTATAAAATCTTTGAATCTTTATTAGATAATTATCACCTCTTAAATCAACGTCATCTGAAGATAATACTTTTTTCTCAATGCTTATATCACTTGGATACTCAATAGTTAAATCTTTAAATTTATATGTCGATAGTGAGGTTGCAGATGAACATGCAAAGAGAAACAAGGAAAGTGCTACTACACTTAATATTTTTTTCATATTTTCGTCCTCCTTTAAAAAATCTAAAAATATTGAATAAAATAATTTATATCATCATCACCATTCTTGTACCTAGCTATATTGAATCTAATCATAAAGTAAAAGTCTTTCTTATTATCTTAATATTGTAAATTACAGCTTAAAAGTTCAATATCTAATTTGGTCATAACAGAAAGGTTTTTTATCGTATTAATTTAATATATTCAGGTAATAACTCTTTAACTCTTTGAGGGTTTCTGTCTTTATAATAATCCAATACCATTTAATATATTAATTGGGAGTCAGTTAAAGAATTACTATCTTTAAAATCTTTTGAAGACAAATTAAAGTTGCGTCTTTTTGTTTAATTTAACCTTCCTAGTCCGGCAGAAAATATCAATTATTGCCGAACTAGGAATAAGAAATATAAAATAATGATATCAATTCGGCAGTATTGTATAATTACTGCCGAACTAGGAAAATGGAGGTATCGCTTTGAATAATTTAAATTGTTTAGGTGGATTAAAAGATAAAAGTAGTTTTACTAGGCAAGATTTGTTGCAATCTTTTCATGATAGTGGCTATTTGATAAGTGATGCTTCTTTTAATAAGAAAATTATGTCAATGTTGAAGAAAGGCGAGATTGTTCGTTGTGGTAGAAACTTATATTGTTTGCCGCAAAATGAAAAACGTGTATACATTCATGAATATTCTGAATTAGCTAATGAATTAGTAAAGATAATGAAGAAGCATTATCCATTGTTAGATTTTTGTATATTTGAGAAGTATCAATTAAATCAATTTGTAAATCATCTAATAGCTAAGAATACAATATTTTTGTCGGTTGAAGCAGAGGCTATGGATTTTGTTTTTATGACATTGAGAGAATATTATCCGGGTAAGGTGTTAGTTAATCCGACTTCTGATATTTTCCACCGTTATTGGTGTGAGAATATGATAGTTATCACAAAATTAACTACCGAAGCTCCAAAAGGATTGGGCGAGAAATGGCATACGAGGTTAGAGAAACTTTTGGTTGATGCGGTATCTGAACGCTTGTTGGTAGAGACTATAGGTGGAAGTGAATATCCATATATTTTTGGCGAAGCGTTTATGTATTTTGTGATAGATGAGAAATGTTTGTTTAGGTATGCAAGACGTAGAGGTTGTGAACAAAAAGTAAGGAACTTAGTCGAAAATAATCTCTTTGAATAAGAAAGGCCTTAATATTTAATAACTTCATAATATTTGTTAGCTAAAAAGAAAAGGCCACATATGTGGCCTTGATCTAATTAGTTAGTATAGTTATCGAAATAACCTTGAATCCAAACAATAGGTGTACCCTTATCACCAGAACCTGATGTTAAGTCACAAAGTGAACCAATCAAGTCTGTTAATTGACGAGGAGTAGTACCTTGAGATGCCATGTTACCTACAAGATTACCATCTTTATGTTTAATTCTTTCAGAAATAGCTTCTTTTAATGCTTCACCACTTAAGTCCTTGAAATCATTATCAGCTAAGTACTTTAACTTCAATTCATTAGGTGTACCGATTAAACCATCAGTGAATGCAGGTGATACAACAGGGTCTGCAAGTTCCCAAATCTTACCTTGAGGATCCTTGAAGGCGCCATCACCATATACCATTACTTCAACATGCTTACCAGTCTTGTCCAATAATTGTTTTTGAATATCTAATACTAGATCTTTGCATTCATTAGGGAATAGCTTAATAGAATCTTCAGTAGATTTGTTAGAACCTAATAGACCATATTTTGTGTTATAACCACTACCATCAACTGATTCAGTTAGAATATCATCTAGCCCATAAACCACTTTAGCACCATTAGCTCTTAAGATACGTTTAGTACGTGCTCTTGTGTGGATATCGCATGTTAATACTTTATCTGTATAATCAAGAATTGCTTTTGCTTGGTTGGCGAAGATAACTTCAACTTCACAACCTTCAGCTTTAATTAAAGAAGAATAGTAGTCAACATAGTCAACACCTGTGAATTCATGCTTGTTTTCACCAAATAGTTCACGGTATTTTTCAAGACTTAATACATCACTATATGGGTTAACACCTTTTTCATCGATTAAGTCTAAAGAGATTAATTGATTACCCACTTCATCACTAGGATAGCTTAACATTAATACAATTTTCTTAGCACCTCTAGCGATACCTTTCAAACAAATAGAGAAACGATTTCTAGATGTGATTGGGAAAATAACACCAATAGTATCTTTACCAAATTTGTTTTCAACATCTTTAGCGATAGCGTCAATACTTGCATAGTTGCCTTGTGATCTAGCTACTACTGATTCAGTAACTGAAATAACATCACGATCTCTAATTTCGATATTTTCGCTTTCAGCTGCTTCAATGATGCTGTCAACAACAATTTTAGCTAAATCATCACCTTCTCTGATGATTGGGCATCTTACTCCTCTAGAAACTGTACCAATTTTTCTTTCCATAATAAAACTTCTCTTTCTTAAATTATTTATAAAATTGCTTTGTTGTAAGATATTTCTTACAACTTATTATAGCAACGAATTTTCTTGACTTACAATAATTTTTACATGTTTTTCAATATTCAAATGATAGTATTTTCAAAAAAGCGCAAAAAAAGACAAGGACTTATCCTTGCCTTAATTAAATTACATTAATGAACGATATAATGCTTCGATATCTTCAACTGTGCATTCTCTTGGGTTACCAGGACGGCAAGCATCGTTGAATGCATCGATTGATAATTGGTGAAGGTCTTCTTCCTTAACAACACCCTTTAATGAGCATTCGATACCTACATCACTAGCTAATTGCTTAACAGCATCGATAGCAGCCTTGCGGTATTCTTCTTGGCTCATTTCATCAACACCCTTAACACCCATAGCACGAGCGATTTCACGGTATTTTTCACCACTTACACAAGCGTTGAATTCCATAGAAGTTGGAAGTAATGTAGCACAAGCCTTACCATGTGGCATATCGTAGTAAGCACTTAATGTGTGAGCCATAGCATGGTCAACACCAAGACCTACGTTAGAGAAACCCATACCAGCGATGTATTGGCCAAGTGCCATACCTTCTCTACCATCTTTTTCATTATTTACTGCAGCTCTTAAGTTCTTAGCGATTAATTCAATAGCCTTGATATGGAACATATCAGATAATTCCCAAGCACCAGCAGTTGTATAACCTTCGATTGCATGAGTCAAAGCGTCCATACCTGTTGCAGCAGTTAAACCCTTAGGCATTGATGACATCATTTCTGGGTCAACAACAGCTACTACTGGGATATCGTGAACGTCAACACAAACGAACTTTCTCTTCTTTTCAACATCAGTGATTACATAGTTGATTGTAACTTCAGCAGCAGTACCAGCAGTTGTTGGAACAGCGATAATAGGAACACAAGGGTTCTTAGTTGGAGCTACGCCTTCAAGAGATCTTACATCTTCAAATTCAGGGTTAGTAATGATAATACCAATTGCCTTTGAAGTATCCATTGAAGAACCACCACCGATTGCGATAATGCAGTCAGCACCACATTCTTTAAAAGTCTTAACACCCTCTTTAACGTTTTCAATAGTTGGATTTGGTTTGATGTTTGAATATAGATGATATTCAATACCAGCCTTTTCTAATAAATCAGTTACTTTAGCAGTAACACCAAACTTTACAAGATCAGGGTCAGATGCAACGAAGGCTTTCTTGAAGCCACGAGCCTTGAATTCATCAGGAATTACGCTAATGCATCCAGCGCCATGATAAGATGTTTCATTTAAAACGAATCTATTCATATAATTATCCTCCAAGAATAATTATATAATAACTTAGATGGAAAAAAACTTATCTCAAGCACCTGTTAGAAGAAAGTTGTCATCTTTTCAGACGATAACTTTGGGTTTTGCGGCAATTATATTATTGGGCGCACTTTTATTAATGTTGCCTATATCTAGTAAAAGTGGACAAGTAACTCCTTTTAGTAAGACTTTGTTTACTGCAACATCAGCAACTTGTGTTACTGGTTTAGTAGTTTTGGATACAGGTAGTTATTGGTCACTTTTTGGTCAATTTATCATTCTAGTTCTTATTCAAATAGGGGGCTTAGGTGTAATTACTATTGCGGTAGCTTTGGCAATGTTGTCTGGCAAGAAGATATCGCTTATGCAAAGAAGCACTTTACAAGATTCTATTGCGGCTTTTAATGTGGGTGGTATTGTTCGTTTAACTAGATTTATTTTTAAAGGTACTTTTATTATTGAACTTATTGGTGCCTTATGTATGATGCCTACTTTTATTTCTGATTATGGAATTAAGGGTATTTGGTTAGCGTGTTTCCATTCAATATCAGCTTTCTGTAATGCGGGTTTTGATATTTTTGGTACTATTAATAATAAATTTATTTCTTTAGTTAATTATGTAAGTAATCCAATTATTAATATTGTGATTATATCGTTAATCATTATTGGTGGTATTGGTTTTTTGACTTGGGAAGATATTTGTAAACATAAGTTAGATTTTAAGAAGTATCGTCTTCAGACTAAGCTTATTCTAATTACAACTTTAATATTGATAGTAGTTCCTGCGGTATTTTTCTTCTATATTGATTTTAGTGATTTAAGTGGTTCTAATAGAATTTTAGCTTCATTGTTTCAGTCAGTTACTTTAAGAACAGCTGGTTTTAATACAGTTGATTTAACTAAGATGTCTGAAGCTAGTAAGATGTTGATGATTATGTTGATGCTTATTGGTGGTTGTCCTGGTTCTACAGCTGGTGGTATGAAGACAACTACTGTTGCGATTATTTTCTTGAATACTATTTCTACTTTCTTGAGAAAAGAGGATACTGAGGCTTTTGATAGAAGAATTGAGAATACAATTGTGAAGAATGCTTGTACAGTGGCAACTTTCTATATATTTATTTTCTTCTTTGGTGGTATTGCGATAAGTGTTATTGAGGATTTGCCGATTATCGATTGTATGTTTGAGACAGCAAGTGCTGTAGGTACCGTTGGTTTATCACTTGGATTAACACCAACACTTAGTAGTACTTCACATATTATTTTGATTATTTTAATGTATCTTGGTAGAGTAGGTGGTCTTACTTTAATATATGCAGCTTTTAAAACAAGAGGTAGTATTGATGGCAGATATCCACTTGAGAAGGTAACTGTAGGATAAGGAGACCAGCTATGAATCTGTCAAGTAAAAACAGATAAATTTGTTTCCTTGAT
>OLGY01000881.1_pt1 | contig 17870 bp, 9 predicted proteins | sample 1605951 | NCBI WGS metagenome assembly OLGY01 (sample SAMN03283280) | human gut metagenome | biome: human-associated habitat; material: feces | host: Homo sapiens | place: Peru | collected 2012
TTAAAGGTAAAAGTCTTAGTGGATCCTTTAGACAATTATTCTTGAAATAACGTTCACTATTCTCTAACTTTGTTCTATGAATTATTAGGTTATTTTCGACCATAAATTCAATTGATGCGTTCCCCTTAGGTATGACATCAATTTTCAATAACCCATTAATCACATAAGATTGATTCTCATATAATTGGAAAATTTGTCTTTTAATAGTCTTTAAAGGTAATAACTTCTTGATATTCTTATTATCTAAATGTGATAAGAAAGATTCATCATCAATCAAACCAGCAGTATCAATAAAGAGATAATCCTTGTAAGTAATCTCATTAACTTTTAGAGTAGTACCTGGATAAATAGAAGTAGTAAGTTCTTGATTCTCAATTAACTTATTAATCAAACTAGACTTACCTACATTAGCTCTACCAGCAAATGCAACCTTAGACATACCGCTTTCTTCTAAGATTTCAAAGAATAAGTCATTAAAAGTAGTATCATTCTTATAAGTTAATAGACAGTTGATGTTGTTACACTTCTTTAAGACATCAAGATATAAGTCGCTTATCTTATTATCGTTGATGTTTTTAGGTAATAAATCAATCTTATTGATAATCAACAATAATTTCTTATCTTTAAAGATATCTAATAGATAATCTTGATTTAAAAACAAGGCATCAAAAGCATCCACAATCAACACAAATAAAGCATCGTTGATATTCTTATAGCTTTCGATAATATCATCATTAGAAGTGAATTTTTTACTTATCTTAGAAGTATCACCATAATGAGTCAAACGAAAACATCTTTGACAATAATCAAAGTCTTCACCAGGTGCATAACCTAGCATACTTTTGTGTTCATACTGGAGAATCTCTCCACAACCTTTACACTTTTTCATGCAGAATATGTTTAAATATAAACCTTTCTATTTTTCTATTAATCTTTGTTGTAAAACTATCAACCTCACTGATTGGTTTTACATAAATCGCATAAATTCCTGTCAACTTGCCACATAAGACATCAGTCAATAATTGATCACCCATGATAAACACTTTAGACTTATCTAAATGATGTTTTTTAATCAAGGCATTAGCCTTAAAAGGTAGTGGTTTAAATGCCCAACAGATATATTCACAATCAATTGAACTAGCAACCTCTTTTACTCTTTCATCGGTATTATTAGATACCACAATCACATGAAAACCATTATCCTTAAGCATTTGAACAAAGGCCTTGGCCTTGGCATCAGGAATCTTCACAAAATATGGAGTGATAGTATTATCAACATCCAAAAAGACAGTATCAAAGCCCCTATTTTTTAGGTCTTCAATATCTAAATCATCATACTTTTTAATCAATAAATCTGGTCTAAAAATACTCATACTAATCAAATAAATCCGTTTGTGTATACTCTTTGTTTTCCTCATCATTTTTATAGTAAGATTCAGGAATCATTACCATATCCACAACAGGAATATCACTCATATCGTCTTTTATGAAAGGAAGCACTTCCCCAACACTTGAAAAAGTCGCATCAAGCCCCATAAAAGGAATACTAGAAGCCGGCAATATTGTCATCTTCTCATCATTATAGATAAGAGATGTATCACTAGCGATTGTCTTAACACCAATAATACTAGAAGGATTAGTCTTTGTCTGTTTAAACAAACGATTACCCTTGGCATTACGACTTGTAAAATCTAAATCAGCAAAATGAATTCGCTTATAGCCCTTATTAGAACATATTAACAGTTCACTAGGACCACTATGTTCAATTGCTACACCAACTAACTCATCATTTTTAACATTGATACCACCAACGCCCATTGCACGAGGAGCGATATCACTTAACATTTCTAAAGAATAACGATTATAGTTTCCACTTCTAGAAACAGCAATCACATTATCATTTTCATAAGCGATATTGACACTTACTAGTTCATCATTTTCTTTTAATTTAATAGCTGGAATAGCCTTAGAGAATCTAGATATATCAAACTTAGGTATTGAAGTTTTCTTAATCATACCATTTTTAGTAGCTAAAACCACAAAGGCATAAGTCTCAAAACTCTTAACAATTAAAGCTCCTACTACCTTCTCATTTCCTTCTAGCTTAACATAAGTAGAAACATGCTTACCGATATCCTTATATTTGCATTCTTGTAACTTATAAACCGGAATATATAAGTAATTACCCTTGTTTGTAAATACTAATAAGGTATCTAATGTTTCACAAGCACTGATGCCTAATAAAACATCACTTTCTTTAGTAAATGGTAAACTATTCAAATTTGCATCAAAAGTACGCTTAGAGAATCTTTTTACATAACCATCTCTTGTCAAAGATATATAACAAGATTCAATTGGTACCATTGCCAATTTATCAATAACTAAGTCAGAAACTTCATTTTCAATCTTAGTCTTTCTAGGAGTAATATTATCAAGATTAACTTGTTTTAATTCTTTAGTTAAAACAGACTTTAAGATTTCTTTAGAACTAATAATTGATTCAAGCTCTGAAATTTCTCTAATTAAAGTAGAACATTCTTCCTTTAAAGCCACAATATCGGTATTTGACAAACGATATAAACGTAAATTGACAATAGCCTCAGCCTGTTCTTCTGTAAACAAGAAGTTGTTCATCAAATTAATCTTAGAATCTTGTTTATCATTAGATCTTCTAATTGTTTCTATAACACTATCTAAGATAGATACAGCCTTAATCAAACCATCAATGACATGAAGTCTAGCCTTCTTTTTATCTCTTAAATAAATAGAGCGATTTAAGACTACTTGTTTTCTAAAATCAATAAAGGCATCTAAAGCATCCGGTAAAGATAATAAAGTAGGACGATGATTAACAATAGCGATATTATTGTAAGAATAGTTGATTTGTAAATCAGTATTCTTATATAGATAATTTAGAATCATCTCGCTATTAGCGTCTTTTTTAAGTTCAATGACAATCTTTAAACCATCACGACCACTTTCATCTCTTACTTCACTAATGCCTTCAATATCTTTATTAATCGCAATATCGTTAATTTTCTTTACAAGATTACATTTGATTACTTCATAAGGTATTTCAGTAACTACAATTGAATCATTAGTCTTGCCCTTAAGCACTTCGCACTTACTTCTTAAAACAACCTTACCTCTACCCGTTTTAAAGACTTCTTTGATGTTATCTAGTCCTTGTACTATACCACCAGTTGGGAAGTCAGGTCCTTTGACAAAGACCATTAAATCTTCAACACTACATTCAGGATTGTTTAAACGGTAAATAGTCGCATCCACGATTTCATTTAAGTTATGTGGTGCCATATTGGTCGCATAACCTGAGGCAATACCTGTGGAACCATTAACTAATAGTAATGGGTAACTAGCAGGTAAAACTGTTGGCTCAAGAGTTGAGTCATCGTAGTTATTAGTCATCGTAACGGTATCTTTATCGATATCGTTTAATAACTTTTCAGCATTCTTATCTAGTCTTACTTCGGTATAACGATAAGCTGCGGGTGGATCATCATCGATAGAACCATTATTACCATGCATATCAATTAGAGTTAGATTATTCTTCCAGTCTTGAGACAATCTAACCATAGCTTCATAAATGCTAGAGTCACCATGTGGATGGAAAATACCCATAACCTGACCGACAGCCTTTGCAGACTTACGATGAGGCTTAATGCTTGTGTTGCCATCCATATACATAGAATAAAGAATTCTTCTTTGTACCGGCTTTAAACCATCTCTAGCATCAGGTAAAGCTCTTTCTTGAATGATATATTTTGAATAAGCACCAAATCTTAAAGACATGATGTCATCTAAAGATTCAGTAACATTCTTTTCAATTATTTCTTTAGTCTTCTTAGCCATGTCTTTCCACCTTATAATTTTCTTCTAAAGTAAAGTCAATATTTTCTTCAATCCACTTTCTTCTAAGTTCTGGCTTATTACCCATTAAAATAGAAATCTTACGTTCACAAATAGCTGCATCCTCAATATTTACTTTAATCAAAGTACGCTTTTCAGGATCCATGGTCGTATCCCATAATTGATCAGCATCCATTTCACCAAGACCCTTATATCTTTGGATATCACCCTTTATTGTATGACTTGCACGATATTTATTTAATTCATCATCAGAGAACAAATAATCCATGCCCTCTTTAGTCTTAACACCATATAAAGGAGGCATAGCTACATATACATGTCCCTTTTCGATTAATTCTCTCATAAAGCGATAGAAGAAAGTTAATAATAATACTTGAATGTGTGCACCATCGGTATCGGCATCGGTCATGATGATTACCTTATCATAATGAATATCTTCAACATCAAAATGAGCACCAACACCAGCACCTAAACAGTGAACTATCGTATTTAATTCTTCGTTCTTTTCAATATCTATTAAAGATGCTTTTTCAGTATTTAAAACCTTACCTCTTAAAGGTAAAATAGCTTGATACTTAGAATCTCGGCATTTCTTAGCACTACCACCGGCAGAATCACCTTCGACCAAAAATAATTCTAATCTTTTATAATCCTTGCTTTGAGCAGGAGCTAACTTGCCACTTAAGACTTCTTTCGCCTTAGATGAAGACTTCTTGCCAGCTCTTGCCTCATCCTTGGCTTTTCTTGCTGCATCACGAGCATAAGCAGCACGTTGAATCTTCTTGATTAAAGATGTAGCTAAGTCCTTATTTTCAACTAAAAAGTACATCAAGTGTTCACTTACTACATTATCAACCGCTGTCTTAGCAATAGGTGTACCAAGTTTCCCTTTTGTCTGTCCTTCAAATTGTAATAAGTCTTCTGGAATAGTAACAACAATAATGCTAGTTAAGCCTTCTCTTACATCGCTACCTTCAAAGTTTTTATCTTTTTCCTTCAATAGACCATTATTTCTCGCATAATCGTTAATAGTCTTAGTAAAAGCTGTCTTATAGCCTACTTCATGAGTACCGCCATCTTTGGTTCTTACAAGGTTTACATAAGAAAAAGTATTTTCTTGGTAACCATCAGTATATTGGAAAGCACACTTAATGTTGATACCATTACTTTCACCTGAAAAAATTACCGGTTCATGCAAAACATCCTTATCTTCATGAAGATAGTTCATGAAGGCTAATAGACCATTCTCATAGTGGAATTCACTTTCTTCATTGTGAATATAGTCTTTAACTACAATCTTAACGCCTTCTAACAAGAAAGCTTCTTCTTGAGCTCTTTCACAAATTCTATTGAAGTTAAAAGTAGTTGTTGAAAAGATTGTATCATCAGGCATAAAAGTAACCTTAGAACCAGTCTTATTAGTAGTTCCAAGTTCTTCTAATTTACCAATTTTCTTACCACCATTTTCAAAGCGCATGCGATATCTTTTCTTATCACGACATACTTCTACTTCGCACCATTTACTTAGCGCATTAACAACACTGGCACCTACACCATGTAGACCACCAGCTGTCTTATAACCGCCTTCGTTTGAGAACTTACCACCAGCATGTAGTACGGTAAAGATTACTTCTAGAGTGTTTTTACCAGACTTATGTTTGCCAATTGGCATACCACGTCCAAAGTCAGTTACACTACAAGAACCATCCTTATTTAGTTCAATAATGATTTCTTTGCCAAAGCCATTTAAAGCTTCATCGATTGCGTTATCGACGATTTCCCATACTAAATGATGTAGTCCTCTGTTATCGACAGAACCAATATACATGCCAGGTCTTTTTCTTACGGCATCTAGTCCTTCTAATATTTCTATACTGTTATCATCATAATTATTATTCATACCAGTCAATTATACCAAAAGTTTTGTTATAATTTTTTTATGAAAACTATTATATTGATTTTGTGGCTGATTGTTGGGTATCTTGTTGGTTCTATTCCCTGGGCCCTTATTATTGGTAAAGTATTTTACGGTGTAGATATTAGAACTAAGGGTTCTGGTAATCTAGGTGGAACCAATGCAGGTAGAGTATTAGGCAAAAAAGCTGGTATTTCAGTTATTATTCTAGATGCCTTAAAAGCATTTATTGTGATGGTGATTGTAAATAAGATTTCGCCAGTTTATGCTAGATATGCAGGACTTGCAGTATGTATAGGACACTGTTTCCCGGTCTTTGCCCAATTTAGAGGTGGCAAAGCAGTAGCATGTTCTATGGGTTATATCTTAGGTATTGCCTTATTTATAACACATGATTTTATCTTTACATTCTTATATCCAGTCTTAGTATTTGTTATCGTATTGTGTCTAACTAAATATATGTCACTAGCTTCTATGTCGGCACTAACAATGGCAACTATCATGGGCTTTCTTACATATAAAGATAACTCATTAGCGACTCTAGTATTACTTCTTACATTATTTGTAATATTTATGCATAGAGCTAATATCAAAAGATTAATACAAGGAAAAGAAAATAAAGTTTCATTTATCAAGTAGGATTAAATCCTACTTTTCTTTTGGGTGGTGTGATTTATGTACACCCTTTTTCTTACAATTAAGACAGTTAGAAAAGGAGCGTATAAATGAATTTATTAAAAACAATTTTAAATTATCTTAAGTGTTTACTTAAGAAAAGAAAACCATCATTAACTGAATTGGTTCCGCAATTAAAAGGCATTGATCATGATGAATTATTCAAAGAAATAAGAGCTGGTGATATAGTGTTTGGGGTTACAAGATGCGATAATCTAGAAAAAATAGAAGAAAGTCATCGTATTCGTCCTTTTATAGTTGCAAAGAAAAAAGGCAATAGTGTTTATGCATATTCAGGTACAAGTAAGAAAAATAATTATAATCATTATTACTTGCTAAATAAAGATAATTACAACTTTACAAAAGATACTTACTTTAATCTAAATAATTGCTACGAAATAGATAAGGATGAAATTCTTTATATAGTAGATAGTCTTAAGACTAATCACTTGAATAAAATAAATTCTAGATTAAAAACTAAAGGACAGCTTCTAATAGATTGTGCTCATTTTTTCCAAGAAGGAAACATCATTAAGGATGACCATAATTTGTTTTATATTCATGAATTTGATTCAAAGAATAATAAGGCAATAATTTATAAACTACTTGAAGATAAAGACGGCGAAATCAAGTTAAATCGTAATAGATATCGTTTGTGTAACAAACATATTGAAACTTTCTTAAATAATGCATATCACATTGTTTCAGAGAAGAAATACTCAATAGAAATAAAAACTAGAAACAATAATAAGAAAGAATCTACTTTTAAAAATCATTATTTTAGATTTAATGTAGGTCAAAAATTCTATTGTGGTTTTAATAATTATATATACTTGTTTTCTTCAAAAGGAACTAACTACGGTGTTGAATACTATGATGAAGATGAAGAATTCAGTAATATAATAACTTTGCCAAAAGAAGAATATCTCAATAAATCTGAAGTGGTAGATAAAACACTTGTTAAAGATATTGTTTCTATAATTGCTTATGAGAATAAAAAACTTGAATGGTTATACGATGAATTGTATGTAAAGAAAAGGAGTTCAAATGAACTCCTTTAATTTGATTAATTAGCACTCTTTAGATAGAGCAACTAGTCTCTTATAACGCTTTTGAGCATCGCTCTTTGTCTTAGCGAATGCAGCTTCAGCAGCCTCTTGACCTCTGATCTTAGGTAATTGGTTGTATCTATTTTCATTCATTAAGAATGCTTCAAATTCATCCCAATTTGGTTCCTTAGAATCGATTGTTAGAGGTTGTTCCTTACGTGGATCGAATCTGTATAGAGTAGTGTAACCACACTTAACAGCATTAGCTTCAACCTTTTGGTGAGAAGCAAGACCAGATCTGATACCTTGTTCAGCACATGGACAGTAAGCAATAATCAATGATGGACCATCATAGCTTTCAGCTTCTTCAAGAGCCTTTAATAATTGCATTCTGTTAGCACCCATAGATACTGAAGCAACATATACATGGCCATAAGCCATAGCGATTTGGCCTAAGTCTTTCTTAGCTGTAGCCTTACCACCAGCAGCAAACTTAGCGATAGAAGCAGCTTGAGATGACTTAGAAGATTGACCGCCAGTATTAGAGTAAACTTCTGTATCTAGAACTAATACGTTAACGTTAACGTTATTAGCAAGTACATGGTCTAGACCTCCATAACCGATATCATATGCCCAACCGTCACCACCAACGATCCATACAGACTTAGATACTAGATCTCTTTCGAATTCTAATAATTCCTTAACTGCAGGATTTGAGCTAGCCTTAACAGCAGCTACTACTTCATCAACACATGCTCTTTGAGCATCTCTGTTGTTACCAGCAGCGATATACTTCTTGAAAGCATCACCACAATCAGAATCTAAGTTAGCTTCCATGATGCTTAAAATCTTAGCTTCTTTGTAGTTTTGAGCAATAGCCATACCATAGCCATATTCAGCATTATCTTCAAATAATGAGTTAGCCCAAGCAACACCTTCACCATTGTTATCCTTAACAAATGGAGTAGATGGAGCACTTGAACAGTAAATCATTGAACAACCAGTAGCATTTGCAACTAGCATATCACGTCCGAATAATTGAGAAACTAACTTATAGTAAGGAGCTTCACCACATCCAGGACAAGCACCAGATACTTCAAAGTAAGGCTTTAAGAATTGAGAACCCTTGATTGTATTAGTTGGATAATAAGTTGTCTTAGGTTCTAGATCCTTGAACATGTAGTCTGCAAGAACTTCGTTTTCAAGCTCTTCATTAACATCAACCATTTCAAGAGCCTTCTTACCACCCTTACCTGGACATTCTTCAGCACACAAACCACAACCTACACAGTTAGCAGGTGAAACTTGAATTCTGAACTTAAGGTTTTCAACACCCTTGCCCATAGCAGGAATAGTATCAAATTCTTTTGGTGCATTCTTGATTTCTTCATCAGTTAATAGAACTGGTCTAATAGTAGCATGTGGACATACAAATGCACAGAAACCACATTGGATACAGTTTTCGCTGTTCCACTTAGGAACATTAACTGCGATAGTTCTCTTTTCCTTGAATGCAACATTTGATTGTAATGAACCATCAGGTAATCCATACTTCAAGAAGTTAGAAACTGGTAGATCATAACCATCTAATGCGTTAATTACAGATACATGATTATCAAAGTAAGCATCGCCTGTATTAGCCTTATTAGCATCATATGTTAATTCAGCCCAAGCTGGATCAACAGCAACTTCAACAAGACCTGCCTTACCAGCATCGATTGCTCTGTAGTTCATTTCAACTACATCATCACCCTTCTTAGAGTAAGACTTCTTAGCCATATATTTCATAAGTTCTAGAGCCTTATCATATGGCATGATTTGTTCATTCAATGCGAAGAATGCAGATTGAAGAGTAGTATTTGTTCTTCTACCCATACCAATTTCAGCACAAATCTTAGTAGCATCAATGATATAGAACTTAGCATGTTTCTTAGCTAAACCTGCAAGCATTCTATTTGGTAAGTGCTTAGCAATTTCTTCCTTAGGGAAAGAAGTATTAAGTAAGAAAGTACCACCATCCTTTAATTGCTTAGTCATATCATACTTGAAGCAGTATGAATCTAATGAACAAGAAATAAAGTCGGCATTACTAATATAATATGTAGATCTAATAGGAGAAGGACCAAATCTTAAGTGAGATCTAGTAACACCACCAGCCTTCTTAGAGTCATATTGGAAATATGCTTGTGCATATTGGTCAGTATTATCACCAATAATCTTAATAGATGACTTGTTAGCACCAACAGTACCATCACTACCTAAACCAAAGAATAGACAAGATGTATAATCTGCATCTACATGGAAGTTAGGATCAACTGGAAGTGATAAATGAGTAACATCATCTTCAATACCAATTGTGAATTCATCTCTTGGATTATCATGAGCTAATTCATCATATACAGCCTTGATTTGGTTTGGAGCAGTATCTCTACTTGATAAACCATATCTACCACCAATGATTGTTAAATCTTTGTGTTCTCTTAAAGCATCACAAACATCTAGGAATAGAGGTTCTCTAGCACCAGCTTCGATTGTTCTATCAAGAACAGCAATCTTCTTAACACTAGCTGGTAATACCTTTTCAAGATATTTAACAGAGAATGGTCTATAAAGATGAACCTTAATTAAACCAACTTTTTCACCCTTAGCACTTAAAGCATCGATAGTTTCCTTGATTGTTTCAGTAACAGAACCCATAGCGATGATAATTCTATCGGCATCAGGTGCACCATAGTAAGTAAATGGAGCATAAGTTCTTCCTGTATGCTCAGAAATCTTTTGCATATAATCGTTAACGATATCAGGAATAGCTTCATAATAACCATTAGCAGCTTCTCTAGCTGGGAAGTAAATATCATCATTCTCAGCACCACCTCTTGTTACTGGATTTGTATGAGGGTTTAAAGCGTTAGCTTTAAACTTAGCAACTGCATCCATATCAACAAGTGATTTTAAGAATTCTTGATCCATTACTTCAACCTTTTGAATTTCATGAGAAGTTCTAAAGCCATCAAAGAAATGAATGAAAGGAAGTGAACCCTTAATAGCAGCCAAGTGAGCTACACCAGCAAGATCCATACATTCTTGAACAGAATGAGAAGCAAGCATACACATGCCTGTTTGTCTTGCAGAGTAGATATCTTGGTGATCACCAAAAATAGACAAAGCACGGCCTGCTAAAGATCTAGCACTAGTATGAATAACAGCTGGTAATAATTCACCTGCTAACTTATACATATTAGGAATCATCAACAAGAAACCTTGTGAAGCAGTAAATGTAGCACCTAAAGTACCACCTTGTAAAGCACCGTGTAAAGCACCTGCAGCACCACCTTCAGATTGCATTTCTACAACCTTAACAGTAGAATCAAAAATGTTCTTACGACCTTCTGTTGACCATGTATCGATTACTTCAGCCATTGGAGAAGAAGGTGTAATTGGATAAATACAAGCTACTTCAGTAAACGCATACGCGCAATGGGCAGTAGCTGTATTTCCATCCATTGATTGGAATACTTTTCCCATATTAAAAAAATCCTCCTAAAGTATCTGTATAAATTATACCAAAGAAGGATTTACTAGTAACAATTATTTATTAAATATAGCTTCATCGAAACGTGGCTTCAATCCACACAAGTCAGCATTCAAATGAGGATAAGACTGATAAATGTCATATCCAGGTAATTGATTAGCCTCTACTACATCAATACCCTTTTCACCTATTGCCATATCCCAACCTGTATAACCGATTTCAGGTGTAACCAAAGCCATTTTCTTACATTGTTCAATTACTTCATCATACATTGGAACCTTAAATCCAATAATAGAAGTACCAGTATCTGGATGAACATCATAGATTCTGTTTTCTTTATCCAAAGCAGGTTTTCTAACCACTCCATCACTGTCTACAACAGAGAAACAACCACCCGCATGGAAATTATCCACATGTCTACCACCTGTCCCAATTCTCAAAGCTACAAAAGGAACACTAACCTTACCAAAACGATTAATAGTAACCACTCTTAAAGTATTAATGGCCTCAGGGTAAAGTTTGTTCATTTCACAATTTTGAATAATTCTCTCCTCCAATAAGTTTTGTTTATTAGAAACAAGAGCTTCATAAACAACTTTTAAATCACAACCATTTGTATCCACAAGCTCAACACCAATACCACATAAGCCATCATCAGGCTTCGCAATAAATACAGGATGTTTCTTCACAAAATATAAGAAATCATCATAAGTAGACTCATCCAACAGCAAGAAGTCCCTTTTAATAAACTCCTTATATGTATTTAAAAATTCATGTTTATTTTGAAACAAATGAAAATAATCACGATTATTCAATAAACGATGATATTTATTATTTACCGTGCGATTAATATAAGTTGCCCTTTGTTTAGAATTTAAATTCTCAAAGAAGAACTGGAAATAATCCATATAACCAGCACCATACTTAATAGAACACCAAATTGTATCAAATAGAATAAGGATATAAGGCTTATGGCATCTTTTAGATATCTTACCTACAACCCTAAACATATTCTTCCAATCTATTTCAAATAAACGCTCAAAATAATATTTAATACGGTTCATAATTATCAAGGATTCTTGGAAACAATAGTAACTACAATAGGACTATTTGTAGGATAAGAAGCAGCACCTGAATGGTTCGCACCATTTACAGTAATGGAAACAACTGAGTATAAAGGTTTAGTGCTGGTTGCTTCTTGAATTGTCACATTGCCAAAACCTGCGCTATTTAAATAAGAAACAACTTTATTCTTAGTATCATCAAAGTTATCACCCTTATAGTTTTGTGTAATCATACTTAGCGATAACATATCAGCATTATTTATAGTTTCTTTACCTTTAGAAACAACAACACTAACACTACTTCCCTTATCAACACTTCCGGATGCAGGATTTTGAGAAATAATATTTCCACTTGCTACACTATCAGAATATTGTTCAGTTACACTTGGTGTTAAACCATTATTAGAACACCAAGTTCTAAAATCATTTACACTTTTACCAGTAAAATTGGAAATATCAACTTTAGCTATACTGGGTGTTGAACCACCACTTGTATAAACCTTACAAGAAATATTCTTATAAGTATAAGAACAGCCATATGTTTTGCCAGCATTAGAAGAATTAGATTCACCATTTGTGAATGAAATACTCAAATTACCTCTATCCGCTTTTCTATTCTTATATGCATTAGCCTTATTAGTAGCATCTTCCTTACTAATGCCATTAAATTCATCAGCATTGAAAGAATATTTACCAGCAGATAAAGCATAGTTAATAGTTCTACCTAAATCAAAAGGACCATCATCATAAGAATATACGTTTCCAGCAGGATAATTCTCTGAGAAATATGTTGTGCTAGACTTTGCAAAATTAGAGAAGCCTAATGCCTTTACTTTTGTTAAGAAATCTGCTTCTTTCATATTTAAATAAGTATCAGGAATAGTAGCAGTTTTGCCAGTTTTAGTACCACCACTAGATTCTCCATTCACCTTACATGAAATATTATTCTTACTTGCAGAACAGTCAAATACCTTACCAGAACCTACAGAACTACTAGTTCCATTTGTGAAGCTAATGGTAATTAAAGTGCCATTTAATCTAGCATTACGAGCTTTTAAATCAGCAGCCTTCTTAGAAGCCTCATCCTTGCTCAATCCATTAAAATCGTTCGCATTAAATGAATAAGGACCTGCAGACAAAGCATATTCTAGAGTCTTACTCAAAGATAATTCACCATCATCATAAGAATACAAAGTATCTTTCTTTAATGTAGTAGAGAAATAAGTTGTATCTAACTTCTTAAAGTTCTCAAAACCTAATTTCTTACATGCATCGATATAAGTTTGAGGATCTTTACCTAAATATTGATTATTAGTCGGAATTAAAGCTTTAGCACTATTATCACTTGAATAAACCTTACAAGAAATTGCATTCTTACTAGCTGCACAATCATATGTTTTGCCAGCCTTATCATCATTCTTATCACCAGCAACAAATTCAATAGTAATTAGTTTACTGTCGATTCTTGCATTCCTATTCTTTAAATTAGCAGCCACCTTCTCAGCATCAGTCTTTGTCTTATCAATAAATTCCTTTGCATCAAAAGTATATTTACCTTCAGATAAAGCATAATTAATAGTTCTGCTTGTGTTAAAAGTACCATCATCGTAAGAGTAAATGTTACCCTTTTCGATGCTCTCAGCATAATAAGTAGTATTTGACTTAGACAAATTTGTAAAGCCTAAAGCCTTTAGTTTAGAAATAAAATCGCTTTCACTTAAGCCTAAATAAGAATCAGGAATAGTCTTAGAATTACTATCACCCTTACCACTAGATAAAGTAACAATTAAAGATTGACCGCCCTTAATCTCCTTGTTAGCAGGAATAGATTGAGAAATGAATTCACCTTCCTTAGCAATATCATGCTCCTCGAATTTAATACTCAAATCAACCGCATACTGTTTAGCCCATTCTCTAATTTCTAATTCAGTATAAGTAGAAAAATTAGGAACCGTAGTAACAATATCTTCAATCGATTTGCCTAGAGAATATGTTACTGTTATATTATCGCTCTTAGTCGCATTACTTGGATTAACACTAATTAATTTACCAAATTCTTGAACATCGCTTATTTCATATAAGAAAGAAACATTTGCATATTCATTGACTAAAAACCATTTTCTAGCCTCATCAGCTGACATATTTTTAATTTCAGAAGCTACATCCTTAGCACCACTTGGATCCTTGCCGTTTGAATAAACAATAGTTAAAGAATCATTAATCTTTTCACCTTCTTTGACAGATTGATAAACTACATAGTTTTGTTCAATGACTTCATCATATTGGAAAGAATAACTATATTTACTCTTATCAAGCTTATTATCATCGATCCACTTCTCAACCTCAGTCTTATTCATACCACTAAAGTTAGCAGCAACAATACTCTTGTCAAAAGGATTGCCGAATAGTGTAAACGCAAACCATACGCAAACACCAACGATAGCCACTAACACGACTGATAAAAAGACATTTAATTTACTGCTAAAAAAATCTTTCATTATTTAACCTCCAACATTAATCTATCTCTAATAGTACTTGTAAAGAAACGATAATTAGTTCCATCAACATTTACTTCAGGCAAATCTAAACCACTCAAATTATTCAATTCCACATAATCAACATAGTCACCATTTTCAAGTTTCATAATAAGCACATAAGTGCCCTTATTTAAATCACTTAAATTGCCATTTGCCTTAAATGAAATGTAATCTAGATTATATGAAGACTTTAAAATATTTGTATAGTCAACTGATGACTTATAAGATTCGCAATCTATAGACTTATAATTATCTTTTGTATCAATCAAATAAATTGTTCTCTTAATATTATTTGGATTATCGTTGTTTACATAATAAATCATCGATTGTCCATCAATACTAAAATCTAGATTATCGTTTAAAGTTAAAGTATCAAACGAGAATAACGACTTTCTAATTGATTCATAAGGTTTTTTTATCAAACTATAATCTATTATGCTTGGCAAGCTTTCAACATTTATTTCAAAACGATAATTATAGAAACTATTAACACTTATATGATAAGTAAGATTATCTGAATTATAGACAAAATTACTAATTCCATACTCAAAAGATGTTATAGGAGCATTAAAACTTATTCCATCATTAGTTACCTCAAGGCTTAAATAATAAGATCCAGTTTTAATTTCACTTAGTGGTAAAGAGATTTCAAAACCAACATACTTGTAATTATTCGAATCATTAAAACTAATACCAGTGTATTCTTTACAAGTTGCGGTATATGTTTTTACAATATCACCATTTAATACACTAACAACATTAATCTTTTGAGTAATTTTGTTTTGATCATTTGCATTCATACCTTTGATAAAAGCTGCACCATTAAAGACTAAATTACCATTATCAATATACATATTATCAACCATATGCATCAAGCTTAATTCCTTGTCAGGAACATCAATGACTTCATCATTCTTTTTATTAATGACAGTTAAATAATTACTGTTAATATAAGCAACACTTCTATCGAAATCATATTCACCATAAGAAATAGGATTCAAATTGCCAGTAGTAATCGGAGTTCTATGAGTCTTAATATTACCATTTTCATCAATTGGATTAGTTGATTGAACCTTTGTATAAGAACCTTGAGTTCCTAAATCAATCACAATAAAACCTTCTTGATAATGTGGACCATATTGTGTTGTATATAGAGTCTTAGAACCATCACTTGGTTCTTGTTTAACAGGAATATCAAACTTATTAATCAAAGACAAAGAATAATAATTATAATCACTCAAAGTACCGTTCTTATTCTTAGATAACTTATCAATTTGGTAGGCAATAGAAGCTATTTCCATACCCCAATATGGATCACTAGCATACTTTACATTTAAACCAGAGCCTTTGTTTCCAAGCGAAGACGAGAAGAATCTTCCATCAGTAACATCCACAAAACCTCTTAGATTAACACCAGCCTGTTCGTTTACACACACTGCTACACTGCTAAAGCTTGTAGCTTGATTTGGATCAGCATCAACTGCATTCCAACCAAACAAATTATTACGTTTCGTTGCATAACCACTAGTACCATTAGCTGATTCATGAGCAGCCATTGCGAACAACAATAAAGCATTAATACCATATTTATTTTGGGCATCAATAAATGTTTGGCCTGTGCCCCTCATAACCGAATTATCATATTTAGATATATAGCTATTAAAAATATCAGCAGAAATATTAGTCTTCGATCTTAATGGTAAAAATTGATAATAATTATAATATGTAAAGCTCTTATTCTTAAAATCACTATCACTATAGAAATTTACACCATCATAAGAATAGTACTTCACACCCTCGTTCATATCACTAGGCGCAGGACCAATGACAATTGCTTCACTTACAGGTTCATACCCATTAGCTGGAAAACCTCTATAAATGTGATAAACAATTTCACTATAATTGCCACTTGTTCTTCTTTCATAGTAATTTTGTTTAGGAACAAAAGTAAAAGTTCCCTCATTTGTATAATGATTATTACCACCAAGTGTAATCGCAATGCCATTTCTAATAAATTTGCTAGGTACCAAATCAACATATTCTAAATCAGTAAAGCCATGAAAACCATTGATATTAGTTTCAATCATCCCTCTACCATCACCTAAATATCTTTCAGTATCTAGATAATTCAATTCAAAGTGTCTTGCCACATAAGTTTGTTTATAGTAAATCGAATGATTATTTACATCCTGATAAATATTTAAAGTAGCGCCATCTCTTGGATATGAATAGGCAATGCCCGAATTCATCGCAATAATTTTTGTATATGAATAAGAAGAATCATGTCTAACAACAACATCGCCACCTAATTCTTTCATTCTATTTTTTGCACTAGCAAAATCGCTATAACAGCTTTCAGTGTTAAAACTGCCATCATCATTAATGTAAGCCACTTCATAACCACAGCTTTTTAAATCTTGAGCAGAAACCTCAAAAGTACCAATAAATGGTACTAGTAAACATATAACAAGTAATTTTATAAATAACTTCTTCATCAATTCAACACCGTATCTATTGTCTTAGAAGAACCATCTGAGAAATTAAAAGTAATAGTCCCACTAAAATCTTGTTTCTCATTTGGATCTGTAAATACTTCAAAGAATAATGCATACTTATCGCCAACCTTTAAAGTCTTATCAAGAATGTTATCTATCTTTCTAGAAGCATAGCTAGCATCCAAAGCATCATAAGATTCTCCATCACTGTTTTTCTTATAAACAGCACTAGTTAATTTTATATTATCCCCAATAGATTTAACATCTATATCAAAAGTATAGATACATAGCATACTTGAATTATAGTCCTGACCATTTCTAGTCATCATATCTGAAACGTAACTATTAGATATATCAAGATTATAGTTAGAAGAAGAAATATTAGATTCAGTTGATTGATACTTCAATGAACTTAAATCTTTTTCATTCTTACTTACATCAATAGTAAATGACTTACCACTTACCATATCAGTCAATATTAATTTGTCTTTTGTGAAAGGCACAAAGACCTTAGCTGTATATTCCTTGTCACTAGTAATTACACCATTAACAGTATTCAATAAAGAAAAATCTAATTCTTGTAAATTGAATTTCTTCGAATACATAGAAGTATCCGATAATTTGATATTTTCATCAGTAACTAGATTACCAAAATCATAGTTAATACCATTTTCATTCTTAAACTTTAATTCCACAACCGCAAAATTGAAGCCCA
>OLGY01000882.1_pt1 | contig 17865 bp, 13 predicted proteins | sample 1605951 | NCBI WGS metagenome assembly OLGY01 (sample SAMN03283280) | human gut metagenome | biome: human-associated habitat; material: feces | host: Homo sapiens | place: Peru | collected 2012
ATCACTGGCGGCTCTTGTTGAGAAGGGAGCTGCATATCTTGTGGAAGAGGATGCCAAGCGTTATATTCCGGTTCATGTTCAGGAGTTCTGTGGTAACAGAATTCGCAGAATGGAAGAAGAACAGAAGTGGCTGGATATGAATCTTACAGGAGAACAGAAAGAAGAAGAGGGATATGTTACGATCGATGGTCAGGAACATATTTCAGATAAGATTCACAATCTTCTGGTCGGTGTGGAAGAAAGAGTATACTGTTCCTGTTCTGGAGTCTGTCTGGAACAGCTGAAAGGACAGTTAAAAGAGCTGGCAGAAAAAGGAAAAAAAGTAGTTCTTGTGACAGATCAGCCTTTTGATCTTCCGGGTGCGGTCATTTATGTGACGAAGGAGAAAGGAAATCAGATTGGTCTGATCACAGATTCTAAATATGTACTTTCGGGTGAGTATGGACAGGAGAGCAGAAACACCTGTGTCTATTCCGGACAAAGAAATTTCGTTACGCTGTTTAAAACAGCACTTGCGAATGAGATAGAATTAATCAAAATACGCGAAGGAGAAAATGAAAATGAGTAAGAAACCATTTGTGACAAAAGAACAGGTTGAAGAGATTGTAAAAACATATCCGACTCCGTTCCATCTTTATGATGAGAAAGGAATCCGTGAGAATGCAAAAGCATTAAAGGAAGCATTTGCATGGAATCCGGGATATAAAGAGTATTTTGCAGTAAAGGCAACTCCGAATCCGTTCCTTTTACAGATTTTGAAAGAGTATGGATGCGGTTGTGACTGCTCCTCTTATACAGAATTGCTTATGTCTGATGCAGTTGGAATTGATGGTCATGATATTATGTTTTCCTCAAATGATACACCAGAGGAAGATTTTAAACTTGCTGATAAACTTGGCGCGATCATCAATCTGGATGATATTACACATATTGACTTCCTTGAGAAGACAATCGGACATATTCCGGAGACAATCAGCTGCCGTTATAATCCGGGCGGAATATTTAAGATCAGCAATGATATTATGGATAATCCGGGAGATTCAAAGTATGGAATGACAACAGAGCAGATCACAGAAGCATTTAAGACACTGAAAGCAAAAGGTGCAAAAGAATTCGGTATTCACGCATTCCTTGCCAGCAACACAGTGACAAATGATTATTATCCAATGCTTGCAAAAGTTCTTTTTGAGCAGGCAGTACGTCTTCAGAAAGAAACAGGGGTACACATTAAGTTCATTAATCTTTCTGGTGGTATTGGAATTCCTTATACACCGGATCAGGAGCCGAATGATATCCGTGTGATAGGAGAAGGTGTCCGCAAGGTTTATGAAGAAGTACTTGTTCCGGCAGGAATGGGAGATGTTGCAATCTACACAGAGCTTGGCCGTTTTATGATGGGACCTTATGGCTGCCTTGTGACAAAAGCAATCCATGAGAAGAATACTTATAAGAACTACATCGGAGTAGATGCGTGTGCTGTTAACCTGATGCGTCCGGCAATGTACGGAGCATATCATCACATTACTGTTCTTGGAAAAGAAGACGCACCGTGCGATCACAAATATGATGTAACGGGTTCTCTGTGTGAAAATAATGATAAGTTTGCAATTGACAGAATGCTTCCGGAAGTTGATATGGGAGATTATCTTGTGATCCATGATACAGGAGCACATGGTTTCTCTATGGGATATAACTACAATGGTAAATTAAAATCAGCAGAACTTCTTCTGAAAGAAGATGGAAGTGTACAGATGATTCGCCGTGCAGAGACACCGAAAGACTATTTTGCAACATTTGATTGTTTTGAGGTCGGAAAGAAACTTTGCAAATAAAAAAGCAAATAAAAATCATAAAAAATAGTTGAAAAATGTGACCGGATATGGTAACATAAAAAAGCTGATTCGGACAGGAAGGTTTTCTTGTCCGACAGAATAAGCCGCTGTGGCGGAATTGGCAGACGCACTTGACTCAAAATCAAGCGGTTAGTAGCCGTGCCGGTTCGAGTCCGGCCAGCGGCATCGAACTTAATCTCTGAATATCTTACAAATTCAATGTTTGCAAGATATCCAGAGATTTTTTATATATTAGGAAAGTGCTTTCCTAATATATAAAAAACGCTCCGCTAAGGATGCGCACTGCGGCGTACAATGTAGATGTCGCAAGCGACCGCCGCAGGCGCAAGAATGTGCAAGGCACATTCTTTGTTCTACGTATTTTTTTGTTAGCCTTGAAAAGTATATTAACCTTGTGATATAATAGGTATATAGGATTGGAGGAATATTATGAAGATATCAACAAGAGGACGTTATGCAATTCGTGTAATGTTAGATTTGGCAGAACATAACACAGGAGAATATATTCCATTGATGGATATAGCAAAAAGACAGGAGATTTCAGAAAAATATCTGGAATCAATTGTAGCATCATTAAGTAAAAATGGATTTGTTCGTTCACTAAGAGGAAAGGGTGGCGGATATCAGCTTGCAAAAGCTCCAGAAGAATATACGATTAGGAGTATTTTACAACTTACAGAGGGATCATTGGCACCGATTTCATGCTTGGAGGATAATCCTAATTTATGTGAACGTGTTACTGTGTGTAAAACAATTAAGATGTGGGAAGGTCTGTATAAGTTAATTCTTGATTATTTTGATGGAATTACATTGGCAGATTTATTAGTGGATTCTACGGATGTAGGAAATTATATCATTTAATATAAGACAAATGGGTATAAGTGCGTTATAATAGAAAATATAAATAACGCGGAGGTGGCAGATGAAGAAGAAAATAGCACTGCTGCAAGGGGGATTTAATGGAGAAGTAATGAAGTATGCTATTCGAGGGATTCGAAAACGTATACAAGAAGAAGGCGCTGATCTTTATATATTCAGTTGTTATGGCGGAGAAAAAGAAGATCTGTTGTACAATCAGGGAGAGTATCAGATTTTTTCATTATTAGATTGTAATGAATATGACGGATTTCTTATGGCATCGAATAATATTACTTCAGGAGAAGAGAGAGAAAAATTACGTAAGAAACTGGTTGCAAGTGGAAAACCGGCAGTTAGTATGGAACACGAGTTGGAAGGTCTATATTATGTCGGATGTGAGAATTATCGAACTGTGAAAGAGATAACATTACACATGATTGAAAAACATGGGTGTAGAAAAATATATTTCATAGGCGGACCAGAAGATAATTACGAATCACAAAAGCGAAAAAAAGGTGTTCAGGATGCAATGGATTTAAAAGGATTGCAATATGAAGAAGCCTGGTTTCGAAATTACAACTACACATATCATGACGGATACCAGGCCTTTTATGATTTTCAAAAAATGGGTCTGGGAGTTCCGGATTGTGTTATTGCTGCAAATGATGAGATGGCAATAGGGTATTGTACTGCAGCCGGTGAACAGAAATTATATGCACCAGAGGATTTTAGAATTTCTGGATTTGATGATTTAAGAATTGCAAGTACATATCGTCCAAGCCTGACATCAGTAGAGCGTAAAAAAACAGAAACAGGGTATCAGAGCTGTGATGTATTGTTCCGTTTGATAAATGGTGAGGATGTTCCCCAAAAAACAACTTTGAAGGGTGAGGTAGTCTATCGTTCAAGTTGTGGATGCACAAGTCATGAAGAAAAACACCAAAATGGAAAACGGCATATAATCGAAACAATGTTAAATCGGAATTATGTTCAGAATAATTTTCAGATTTTGCAGAAGAGATTGGTTCAAAGTGAAAACTGGAATGAGTATGCGAATACATTGGCAGAACATGTAATAAATAATATTCCGTGTAGTGCAATGTATATATTACTTAATAGAACTGAACAATTGGAACAGCATACAGGACAAATCCTCAACAATCAAGAATATGATTCAAAATTAATTGTGATTTTTGCATTGGAAAAAGGGAAGCTGGTAGAGTATAAGGAGTTGTTTGATATTTCAAAACTAATTCCGGGAGAAGAAGAGGATGATGAAAAATCACATGCCTATATGATTATGCCGGTTCATTTTCAAGAAAAAACAATTGGCTATTGTGTACTCAAGGACAGTTTTCAAATGATTGATGATGAAAGTTTATTTAGCGGGTCACATTGTATCAATATGTCAATGCAGGTTATGATTGAGAGACTGGCATTGAAGCAGATGAACCGTATGCTAGATGAGTTGAGTGCGGAAGACGCGATGACAGGAGTTTACAATCGCTTTGCTTTGTCAAGGCATGCGGAAAAGATTTTGCAATATGATCGTCTCGAACAGAGAGAAACCTTAATACTGTTTAGTGATATTAATCGTTTAAAAATGATCAATGACACATACGGACATAAAAATGGTGATATTGCAATTACAACTGTAGCGAATGTTCTTAAGAAGGTTTGTCCGAAACAATCGGTGGTTGTTCGTTATGGTGGAGATGAATTTGTTATCGTAGTTTCTGGTGGTGACTATAACAAAGGAATTAGTATTAAACAGGCAATTCATGAAGAATTAAAACAGGCAAATGAAATTCTGGATATTCCATTTCAGATTTCCACTAGTGTAGGATGGGTGTGTGCAAAACCTGATGAAAAATTATTGCTGGAAGAGTATGTAAAACAGGCGGATAAAGTAATGTATCAGGAAAAGAAAAAAACAATATGACAAGACAGATGTAAAACATTTGCTTGCAAAAAGTTTACATTTGTTATACCCTAGAAGAGATATATGTGATTAGTAGTGGAAACGAAAGGTATAGAATAATGAGTGAAACAGTAATAGAGCAGATTAATCGTTTGAAAAAAGAGAAAAATGCAGTAATTCTTGCACATTATTATGTAGATGGAGAAGTTCAGGCTATTGCAGATTATGTGGGTGATTCTTATTTCCTTGCAAAAAAAGCAACGACAGTCGATGCAGACGTAATACTTTTCTGTGGTGTATCATTTATGGGTGAGAGTGCAAAGATTCTTAATCCGCAGAAGAAAGTAGTAATGGCAGATAAAAACGCTGACTGTCCTATGGCGCATATGGTGGATGAATTAAAAATTAAAGAAGTAAGAGAACAATATCCAGATGTATCGGTTGTATGTTATGTAAATTCAACAGCAGAGATCAAGGCATTATCTGATGTGTGTGTAACATCTTCCAATGCACTTAAGATTGTTAAAAATCTTCCAAATAAAGATATTTTCTTTATTCCGGACAACAATCTTGGAAGATATACAGCAGAGCAGATTCCTGAGAAACACTTTATATTTAATGATGGATTCTGTCATGTACATAAAAGTATCCATAAAGAAGAGCTTTTAAAAGCAAAAGAGGCAAAACCGGAAGCAGTTGTAGTTGCACATCCAGAATGTACACCAGATGTATTAGAAGAAGCAGATTACATCGGAAGCACATCTCAGATTATAGATTATGTGACAGAATCGGATAAGAAAGAATTTATCGTCTGTACAGAAATCGGAGTATTCTATGAATTAGAGCAGAAGAATCCGGAGAAAAAATTCTATTCCGTAGGACATCGTCAGTTCTGTCCAAATATGAAGAGAATTAGTCTGGAAGGAGTAGCTCAGGCACTTGAAACATTGGAGCCAGAAGTAGAATTGCCAGAAGATTTGAGAGTGAAGGCAGAACTTCCATTGAAGAGAATGTTGGAATACGCGCAGAAATAAAGACAATAAAAGCGAATAATGAATAAAAATAAGTGAGACAGGATAAAAAATCGGTCTCACTTATTTTTATTGAAAGTATATTGTAACTAAATACCTATTGTAATCTGCGCTGGATATTGTCCTTTATTTTATCGGAGAGCTGTGCATACTGAATTAATTCTTCTTCTGTAAATTCGGAAAAGCGAGTTTGGTCAAAGTCGGTTTGAACAAGTGCAAGATCAGATAAAATCGTATCAGTTTCTGGGAGTAATGAAATAATAAGTTGCTTCGGTGAGCGCAAGTCTTCTATTTTTATCAGCCCTTTTAAAGTTAATTTCTTCAGAGCCATTGACAAAGCACTTCTGGAAATATCAATAAAATCGGCTAATTCTCTGCGTGTTCTAACATTATGTGGGTGGCAAAGATAAAAAAGAACCCAGATTTCTGTCATAGATAAATTATGCTTTAAAGCAACTGGTTCCAAATAACGTTCCAATAATTTGCGAGTGCGGTAATTATCCATCAAAACACCTTCTCCGGCAACAGCTGCCTGGCAAACTTTGGCACGTTCCTCTCCCAGGCGGGTAGCACCGGGCAGGATTGCTGGTGGAACGGCTCCATCTTTTGCTGCGTCTATGAAAAAGCGATATACCTGCAGTCGGTTTTTTTCATATTCTTCTTCATCCAGAATATTCTTATAGAAATTATTATAGTATTCAAATACATTCAATTTCATTTTTATCGTATTGGAAATACTTGCACCCTGTGTTACAAGAGATCCTTTTGTTTTTACATAATAATAAATAGGTGTTTTTAAAGCATAAAATCGTGTTGCATATCGAATATATTCCAGATTAAACATAAAGTCCTCACACCAGCTAATATCTGGGTTCATTCGTAGATGATGCTTTTCGATTAATTCTCTTCTATATAATTTGTTCCAGATTACACCATAATAATAATCGGCAGGGTTTTCCATCATATGTTCAGCAAATTCTTCACGGGAAATAACTTCATCCTCATCAATATCTCCTTTGTGAGAGACTCGTTCACCGATAACACGATAAAAATCAGCAATTACAAGATCTGCCTGAAAATCTTCCGCCGAACGTACAAGAAGTTTGGTGGCATCAGAGGTGATCCAGTCGTCGCTGTCAAGGAATTGAAGATATGTTCCACGCGCTTGATCTATAGCATGATTTCGTGCAATAGATACCCCACTGTTTGGTTGATGAATGACACGGATGCGGGAATCATTTCTTGCATAGGTATCGCAGATTTCACCGGAAGAATCTGGGCTTCCATCATCGACCAGTAATAGTTCAAAGTCGCGATATTCTTGATTTAAAATACTGTCAATACAGCGAGAGAGAAAAGTCTCAGCTTTATAGACAGGAACAATAATACTAACTGTTGGATTCATAAAGCTTACCTCTTTGAAAATGATATTAATGTCACTATAGCAAAGAGCAGATAAATTTTCAAGGAAGGTATGAGTTTACATGAAGGAGTTACTTTACAAAATAAAGAGAATATGATATTGTTATCATAAATTAGCACTCAGCAAAAAAGAGTGCTAACAAATATGAACTAAGATTTTCCAATATAGAAAGCAGGGTGAATGATATGATCGTAGTACCTATTTATGATATGATCATTTTGCCAGGAGTAACATTTTACTTTAAGCAAGATGTGTTTCAGGAATTAGAGATAGAAGATGTGAAAGAGGGAGAAGAACTGATCTTTTTATATCAAAAAGAAGATAAGGAGAGACAGAGCCTGACGGCGGAGGATTTTTATCCAATTGGTGTAGAAGGAAAAGTGGAAGGGATTGATCGGGATGGTAATATCAATGTCCGAACATTTCATAGAGTAGATATTCATAATATAGAAGTAACAGAGGGAAATATTTCGCTGGAAGCGGTGAATCGGGATGAGATAGAAGATATCGATGCACAGGAGTGTCAGATGCGTTTTGAAAAAATGCGTACCTCACTGCTTCGTTTCGCACAGGGATTTCAATGGGGTGTATGGGCCAGAAGTTACATATTGCATTGGAAATCGATAAGCGAAGTTGTATCTGCATTGTCTAGCTATCTGAATCTGACAAATGAAGAACGATACCAGATTGTAGAGACGGATGTGTTGTCACAGCGTATAGAGAAGATGGAACATGCTGTATATGAGTTTATAGAAGTGACAAGAGTTGGAGAAGAAGCAGAGAATGCGCAACAGGAACGTCATGAGAAAGTATATCGTGAAGATGCAATTAAGAAACAGATTGATTTTCTGCAACGTCAATTAGATGAGATGCATCCGGAAAATGTATCAGATGTGCGTAGATTTGAGCAGAAAATAGAAGAATCCGGCATGAATGAGACTGCGAGAAAAGAAGCTGAAAAGATTCTAAACCGCATGAAGCAGGAAGGAAAAGACAGTCATGAATACGGCATGCTCTACGATTATCTGGATTTTGTAACGACATTGTCCTGGAAGAAAGAAGAAGTAGAAGCTATTGATTTGGATGAAGCGGAAGATATTTTGGACGAAGAACATTATGGCTTGAAAAAAGTAAAAGCAAGAATTATTCAACAAATTGCAGTTATGCAACTGAATAAAAAGCAATCGGGTTCGATTTTGTTATTTGTCGGGGCACCGGGAACCGGTAAGACGAGTATCGGTCAGAGTATTGCAAAGGCATTACACCGAGAATATGTGAGAGTCAGTCTTGGTGGCGTAAGAGATGAGGCAGAAATCCGTGGTCATAGAAGAACTTATGTAGGGGCTATGCCGGGGCGCATCATGGAAGGAATGAAAAGATGTGGAGCATCGAATCCGGTTATGGTATTGGATGAAGTTGATAAGCTGTCAAAAGATTTTAGCGGAGATCCGGCAAGTGCGTTGCTCGAAGTATTAGATCCGGAGCAGAATAACAATTTTACAGATCATTATTTGAATGTACCATATGATTTATCAGATGTGTTATTTGTCTGTACAGCAAATTCATGGGATACAATTCCGGAGCCTTTACTAAATCGAATGGAAGTAATACAGTTTCCGGGATATACAGCAGTGGAAAAATTTCAGATTGCAAGAAAGCATTTGCTTCCAAAAGCAATGGCAGGAATGGGAATCAAGGCTAAGAATCTGAAAGTGACGGATGATGCAATTAGAACAATTATCCAGGATTATACGGCAGAATCAGGCGTTCGAGGACTGAAGAAACAAATGAATACATTGTGTCGTTATGCCGCTGTAAAATTGGTAAAAGGGGAACAAAAGAGCATTACAGTAAATCCAAAACGGCTTCGTGAATTTTTGGATCAAAAGCCAATCCATCATGAGAGTATTTTAGAAGAAAAGCAGCCGGGAGTCGTTACCGGACTGGCATGGACGTCAGCCGGCGGTGAGATTTTATTTATAGAGGCGATGTTTACAAAAGGAAGTGGTAAGATTCAGGTGACAGGTCAGCTTGGTGATGTGATGAAGGAGTCTGTTCAGATTGCGGTTAGTCTGGTTAAATCAATGTATCCGGAATCGGCAGCAATGTGGAAAGAAAATGATTTGCATATCCACGTTCCGGCCGGTGCAGTACCAAAGGACGGCCCATCTGCCGGCATAACACTGACAACGGCGTTGGCGTCATTGGTGACAGGCAAAGCGGTCAGTCCTCAATATGCGATGACAGGAGAAGTTTCGTTACGTGGAGGGGTAATGCCGATAGGCGGTCTTCCAGAGAAACTTATGGCAGCGCAGAGAGCAGGCGTGTCGAAGGTATTTATACCATATGAAAATGTGGAAGACCTTGAAGACGTTGCAGATGAAGTAAAAGAAAAGTTGGAGATTATACCAGTTAAAAAAGTAAAAGATGTATTAAAACGGTTGGGACTATAACATAGTCCCAACCGTTCGACTTGAATAAGAAAAAGTATTCATTAAGATTAAGGTAATAGCGCATACATAACTACGAAGTGACACATACTTCCACCCATTACGAATAAATGAAAAATTTCATGACTTCCAAAATTTTTATGTTTATTGTTAAAAATCGGAAGCTTTAATGCGTAGATAATACCGCCAACAGTATAAATAATGCCGCCTGTCAGAAGCCATATAAAGGAAGTGTGGCTCATTGAGTTTAATATCTGGGTGAAAGCGAGAACACATGTCCAGCCCATTCCGATATAGAGAATGGATGAAACCCACTTCGGACAGTAAACCCAGAAGGCTTTAATAAGAATACCTATGATAGCGAAGCTCCACACAATGGCCAGGAGAATAAGTCCGGTTTTTCCTTTTAATACCAATAAACAAATTGGTGTGTAGCTTCCTGCAATTAATACAGAAATCATCATATGATCCCATTTTTTCAAAATCGTATTGATCTTAGCAGAAATATCAAATGTATGATAAGTTGTACTGGCTGCATATAATAATATCATACTTGCAGAGTAGACTGCGAGTGAGATAACGTAAATACGGCTAGGTTCATGGGCAGCTTTAATCAGTAATGGAACAGCTGCAAAGATTGCCATTAACATTCCTATAAAATGAGTGATCGCACTGCCAGGTTCTTTAATATAATGTTGTGATTTCATGATTCATTCCTCCATTCTTTTATATCAATTGAAATATATTCATGTTTGTTAGATTATATGAATAATTAACATATAAAATAGAATTAAATAACGTTACATGTAGTATTCAAAACTACATCAAGCACATACTCATATTATACCTATAAAAGAAAAAATGCAAGAGGAAAATAAAACAGGATGCGAAAAATGTTATTACATTTTTCGCATCCTGTTTTACTATAAGAAAAGATTATCCATGAATTCTTGTTCCGGCTTTTCCATGTAAACCGGCTTTTAATTGGTCAAGAGAAGTAATCAGAGCCTCGCGACCTTCTTTCTGTTCGATGAATTCAACAGCAGCTTTAAATTTAGGGAACATATTGTAAGTACCGAAATGTCCGGCATCCATATATTCTTTTGCCTGAGCAACGGAGATAGAACCAAGTTTTTCTTCAGCCGGAGTGCCCATGTTAATACAAACCTGATCTACGCTTGTAAGGATAATAAGGAGATCAGCGTTGACACCTTCTGCAAGTTTACCTGCGGCAAGATCTTTTTCAATAACAGCACTTGCACCGCGTAAGTGATTATCCTGTTCCAGAACAGGAATACCGCCACCGCCACATGCAATAACTAACTGGTCGGCATTAAGCAGAGCATTGACAGCATCTAATTCTACGATTTTAACCGGATTTGGAGCGGATACAACGCGACGGAATCCTTTACCAGGTTCTTCTACTACATAATTTCCTTTTTTACGTTCTTCATTGGCATCTTCAGCATTCATGTAACGTCCGAGTACTTTGGTTGGTGTATAGAAAGCTTCATCATACGGATCTACAATAACTTGTGTCAGGACTGTGCTGACAGTACGATAAATACCACGATTTAATAATTCCTCGCGAATTCCATTCTGCAGGTCATATCCGATATAACCCTGACTCATAGCTGAGCAAACAGACATTGGTGCAGATGTATAATTATCATGAGTTTTACCAAACTCATTCATAGCGGTATGTATCATACCGACCTGAGGTGCATTACTGTGAGTGATCGCAACCTGATAGCCTTCTTCAATTAAATCAGCAATAGATTTAGCTGTTTTAACTACCGCAATTTTCTGTTCTGGTAATGTTGTGCCAAGCGCTCTATGACCCAGTGCAATAACTGCTCTTTTTTTCATAATTTTGTTCCTCCGTTTCGTCTAAGCAATGTAAGAAAATTCTTTCTTACATAATAAATTGTCAGAAAGAAAAATGCAAGATGTAAGTATTCATTCGGGAAGAAAAATGTTATAATAAAAAAACGTGAGTAAGAATGGAGGCGAGCTTGTGAGAAAACTGCTTATTTATTTAAAAGATTATAAAAAAGAAAGTATTATAGGCCCATTGTTTAAATTGTTGGAAGCAACGTTTGAATTGATCGTGCCGGTTATTATGGCACACATCATAGATATTGGTATCAAGAATCAGGACACGCTTTATATTTGGAAAATGGGTGCCGTGCTTGTAATATTTGGAATTTTAGGGCTGACATGTTCATTGCTGGCACAATATTTTGCGGCGAAGGCAGCAGTTGGATTTGGAACTGCACTCAGGCATGATTTATTCTGGCATATTGAAAATTTGTCACATGCAGAGGTTGATAAGGCCGGAAGTTCAACATTGGTTGTTCGAATGACAAGTGATGTCAATCAGGTACAGTCAGGGGTGAATCTTGTATTACGACTGTTTTTAAGATCACCGTTTATCGTTGTTGGCGCACTGGTTATGGCATTTACAATTAACTGGAAGGCAGCAATGGTATTTGTTGTGACCGTTCCGCTGTTGGCGTTCGTTATCTATGGAATTATGGTTATTACGATTCCTTTATACAAGAAGGTTCAAAGAGAATTAGATGAAGTATTATTGACAACCCGTGAGAATCTGACAGGAGTTCGTGTGATTCGTGCATTTCGTACTCAGAAGCTGGAGCGGGAGACATTTGAACATAAGAGTGATGTGTTGATGGCTATACAGATGCACGTCGGAAAAATTTCGGCGTCATTGAATCCATTGACATATATTATTGTAAATGCCGGGATTATTGCAGTTATCTGGTTTGGTGGAATTCAGGTAAATGTAGGCGATATGACGCAGGGAGAAGTAATTGCACTGGTAAACTATATGACACAGACATTGTTGGCGCTTGTGGCCTTAGCAAATCTGATCATAACATTTACAAAAGCATTGGCATCGGCAGGGAGAATCAATGAAGTGTTTGCAATGAAGCCGGGTATTGTAGATGGTAATGAGAAAGAGTCAACAGTGCAACAGACAGAAGAACCAAAAACAGCTGTAAGTATGGAAGACGTAACATTTTATTATCAGGAGAGTAAAGAGCCTGCTGTGGAGCACATTTCATTTACAGCAAAAAAAGGTGAGACAATCGGAATTATCGGTGGTACCGGTTCTGGAAAATCAACATTGGTAAGTTTAATCCCGAGATTTTACGATGTGACAGAAGGACAGGTGCTTGTCAATGGAAAAGATGTCCGAGAATATAAAGTGGAGAATCTGAGAAGCAAAGTCGGCATGGTTCCGCAGAAAGCAGTTTTGTTCCATGGAACAATTCGAGATAATATGAAGATGGGACGAGAAGATGCCAGTGATGAAGAAATTTTTGCGGCACTTAAGACGGCACAGGCATTGGAAATTGTAGAAAATAAACCTGGTAAATTAGACACGGTGTTAAGTGAGGGCGGAAAGAATCTGTCAGGAGGACAGAGACAGAGACTTACAATCGCAAGAGCATTGGTCCGCAATCCGGAAGTATTGATTTTGGATGACAGTGCATCTGCATTGGATTTTGCAACAGATGCTAATTTAAGAAAAGCAATTGCGGAAGATACAAATAATATGACTGTATTTATTGTGTCTCAAAGAGCTGCGTCGATTATGCATGCAGATAAGATCATTGTATTAGATGACGGACAGATGGTTGGCTATGGAACACATCAGGAATTGTTGAAACAATGTGAGGTATATCAGGAAATCTGCTATTCTCAATTTTCAAAAGAGGAGGTGCAGGATCATGAATAATCAGTTGGAAAAAAAGAATCAGGATACAATGAAAAAAGTTTTTAAGCTGATACGTCCGTATATGCATTATCTGATTTTATCATTGATTTTTGCAGCAATTTCTGTAGCACTGACTTTGTATGCACCAATCTTATCGGGAAATGCAATTGACTTGATATTGTCAAAAGGACATGTAGATTTTGCCGGTGTATTTCAGATTTTAAAAAAGTATGCGATTGTGATCATTCTGACAGGTGTGGCACAATGGTTTATGAATTTATGTAATAATAAAATTACTTATCAGGTAGTAAAAGATGTTCGAATCCGGGCATTTGTAAAATTGCAGGAACTTCCGCTAAAATATATTGATTCACATCAGTATGGTGAGACAATCAGCAGGATCATAACAGATGTAGAGCAGTTTTCAGATGGATTGCTGATGGGATTTTCACAGTTATTCACAGGAATTGTTACGATTGTGGGGACATTACTCTTTATGTTGACGATTAATGTGAAAATCTCCCTGGTTGTTATCTTGATTACACCAGTGTCATTGTTTGTTGCGAGCTTTATTGCAAAGAGAACCTATACGATGTTCAAAGCACAGTCAGAGAAGCGTGCAGAGATGACATCACTTATTAATGAGATGGTCGGGAACCAAAAGGTAGTACAGGCATTTGGATATGGTTCAAGAGCTTTGGAAAGATTTGACGAGATCAATGCAGATTTGCAGAAGGTTAGTCTGCGCGCGATTTTCTTTTCGTCAATTACGAATCCAAGCACGCGTTTTGTAAATGGACTTGTATATGCAGGTGTTGGAATCACAGGTGCGTTAAGTGCAATCCGGGGATATATTTCCGTAGGACAATTATCTTGCTTTTTAAGCTATGCAAATCAATATACAAAACCATTTAACGAGATTTCCAGTGTTATCACGGAGCTTCAGAATGCTGCGGCATGTGCGAGAAGAGTGTTTGATTTTATAGAAGAGACACCGGAAATCCCAGATTCCAAGCAGGCGGTTGATTTACAACAGGCAGACGGAAGTCTGGAGCTGAAAGAAGTATCATTTTCTTATAGAAAAGATGTTCCATTGCTTCAGCATCTGAATCTGCAGGTAAAACCGGGACAGAAGATTGCTATCGTAGGTCCGACAGGATGTGGAAAGACAACACTGATTAATTTGTTGATGCGTTTTTATGATATCGATGCAGGGCAGATTATTGTCAGTGGTCATGATATTCAGGAAATTAAAAGAGACAGTCTGAGAGAAAATTTTGGTATGGTTTTGCAGGAAACCTGGCTTAAATCAGGGACTGTTGCAGAGAATATTGCATATGGAAGAGAAGGAACTTCAAGAGAAGAGATCATAGCGGCAGCAAAAGCAGCCCATGCCCACAGCTTTATTAAGAGAATGCCGGAAGGGTATGATACGATGATTCAGGAAGAAGGAGGAAATCTTTCGCAAGGACAGAAACAATTGCTTTGTATTGCAAGGGTAATGTTAAATTTACCACCAATGTTGATTTTGGATGAAGCAACGTCATCCATTGATACACGTACAGAAATCCGAATCCAGAAAGCTTTTCATCAGATGATGGAAGGAAGAACAAGTTTTATTGTAGCTCATAGATTATCTACAATCAGGGAAGCTGATGTGATTCTTGTGATGAAAGATGGAAATATTATCGAGCAGGGAACGCATGACGAATTATTGCAGGCAGGTGGATTTTACAAGCATTTGTATGAAAGTCAGTTTGCGAAGTAACATTTGTGAGATGAATAAAACTAAGAGTCACATTTTTACATTGGTGACAGTTGTAAGTATTGCAGGAATTGTTGGATTTTTACCGGTTTCTGCAATGGCAAAAACTGAGAATAAAATCGTTGGAATAAAAAAAGAAAGTACCGGTAATTTGACTCGAATGGATCTAACAGCGATACTAGAAGGTATAAAACCAATCAGTAGCATTAATTCCAACGAAGATTCAAAAAGTAAAAGTACACAAGAAAAAAGTGAAAAAAAAGAGTTACCAAAGTCGTATATAATTCAGGGATTCCCGATCATAAACCAGATGCCGGAGTTACCGACAGGATGCGAGATCACAGCAATGACAATGGCATTGAATTATTATGGATATCAGGCAGATAAAGTAGAGATGGCAACACAATATTTACCGGTATTATATGAAGCAGAAATATATACCGGTGAAGATGGAAAGATTTATGGGAGTGATATAAATCAATATTTTATAGGAGATCCTACTACTGTTAATGGAATCATTTGTGGAACAGGGGCAATTGTTACAGCGGTAAATCAATATTTGGATGAAAATGGAAGCACGATGCGGGCAATCGCAAAAAAAGGAGTATCACCGGAAAAATTATATCAATGGGTAAGTGAAGATACACCCGTAGTGGTGTGGTGTACCATAGATATGGCGGATCGTTATGAAACAAGTGGATGGTATACAGAAAATGGTGATTATGTTGAGTGGAGTCAGAATGACCACGGAGCGGTGTTGATTGGATACGATGAGAATCATGTCACAATTGCAGACCCGATAACCGGTGTGGTTGAATATGACAAGGCACAGTTTGAGTCTGTTTTCAAATCGAGAGGCAGCCAGTGTGTAATATTGGTGTAGTAGAAGGGTATTTATCGGCGGTTGTTCCATGAAATCAATTGTGCTATACTATTCAAGTATTAAATTCCTTGTTAGGTCTGACATCTCACGGAAGACTTATTGAGGAATAAAAGGGAGATTAAAAAATATGCTTACAGTAATGAAATTTGGCGGAAGTTCAGTCGCTGATCTGGAACACATCCGCAATGTAGCAAAACGCTGTATCGAAAAACAGCAGGCCGGCAGTCAGGTTGTTGTTGTTCTTTCCGCAATGGGCAAAACAACAGATAACTTAATTGCAACAGCCAAACAGATTACTGAACAGCCGTCCAGAAGGGAACTGGATATGCTGCTTTCAACAGGAGAACAAGTATCTGTATCGTTGATGGCCATGACGCTGATCCAGATGGGAGTCAGTGCAGTATCGTTAAATGCATGGCAGGTGCCAATGCATACAACGTCAACTTATCAGAACGCACGGTTTAAACGAATCGACTCAGAGCGTATCCGAAAAGAACTGGATGCCAATAAGATTGTAGTTGTAACAGGATTTCAGGGGATTAACAAATATGAAGATATTACAACTCTTGGCCGTGGCGGATCGGATACAACAGCAGTTGCTTTAGCAGCAGAACTCCATGCGGATGTCTGTGAGATTTATACAGATGTAGATGGTGTCTATACTGCAGACCCACGTATCGTGCCGGATGCACAAAAGATGGAAGAAGTTACTTACGACGAGATGCTGGAAATGGCTTCTCTTGGGGCAAAAGTCCTCCATAGCAGATGTGTGGAAATCGCAAAAAAATATGGCGTGGAACTCTTAGTATGCTCCAGCCTGAACCGAAATTCCGGAACAATTGTAAGGGAGAGTACAAAAATGGAAAAAATGTTAATCAGTGGTGTAGCAGCCGATAAAAATGTAGCTAAAATTCGTGTTGCCGGACTCGGAAATGACCCGGACAGCACATTCCGTCTCTTGAATGTATTAGATAAGAATAACCTTAATATTGATGTTATGATCCAGTCACTTGGCAAAGACGGAACAAAATCTGTTTCATTTACAGTAGCTAAGCCAGACCTTCTTCGTGCGTTAGATTTATTGAATGACAACAAAGATTATCTTGGAATTAAAAAATTAGATTCCGATGAAAAAGTTGCTAAGGTATCTGTCATTGGTGCGGGTATTCGTTCACATTCCGGTGTCGCTGCCAAAATGTTCGGGGCACTGGCTAGTATCGGTGTAAATACAGAGATGGTCACTACTTCAGAAATTCGTATTACAGTTCTGATCGATGAAGAGTATACAGATCTTGCAATGCGTAAATTGCATGAAACGTTTATTAACTAATTAGGTATAAGAAACATGGGAATCGAATTTCAAATTCTGGATGCCTTACAGAAAATCCATACACCAATATTGGACAAGTGTATGGCAGTAATTACAAGTTTGGGAAATGCAGGAATTATCTGGATCATACTGGCAGCGGTGTTATTGATTTATCCGAAGACTAGAAAGACAGGAATTATCGTAGCAGCAGCCTTAATCGTAGATTTAATATTGTGCAATGTAATCTTGAAGAATCTGATTGCAAGGACAAGACCATATGATATAAATACTGCTGTGCAGATTATTATAGCGAAACCACATGATTATTCATTTCCGTCAGGGCACACGGCGGCGTCCTTTGCTTCCGTTGCGGCTCTGTATTTGGCAGGTGCGAAAAAAGGATGGAAAATTGCAGGAGTTTTGGCAGTATTGATTGCATTTTCAAGATTATATTTTTATGTACATTTTCCAACAGATGTGCTGGGAGGAATTGTGTTTGGAATCCTGTCAGGTGTGATTGGGTATAAGATAGTGAAGAAGAAAATAGGGTGAGCCAACGGGGGAGAGCCAACAGGCAGGCTGTCCGATAATATCGAACAGCCTGCCCGCTCTTTTTATGCCAACTCC
>OLGY01000886.1_pt1 | contig 17817 bp, 16 predicted proteins | sample 1605951 | NCBI WGS metagenome assembly OLGY01 (sample SAMN03283280) | human gut metagenome | biome: human-associated habitat; material: feces | host: Homo sapiens | place: Peru | collected 2012
AATCATTAATCAATAATAAATAATCAATAGATAAAATGTTATTACTCATATTAATATTAGTAGGAGTTCTCTCCGTCATAGCTCTCCTCATCATCCTCTGGGATTTCTTCAAGCATGGAGGTGCAGCGATTTGGGACCCGGAACATCCTGGTAGAATCATCACCATGAAAGATGTCAAGAATAGGCGAAAGAAATCATAAATATTACTGGTAGGCGAAGCACCATTAGCATTTTTTATGAGCTACTTTTCGCTTTTGGTGTGGAGCCTACCTTTTAAATAACGATATTAAGTTAAAACAAAGATATAAAGCCATGAAAGGAATAGTATTAGCAGGTGGTAGCGGTACACGCTTGTACCCTATTACCAAAGGAATCAGCAAACAGCTGATACCAATCTTTGATAAACCGATGATATATTATCCAATATCAGTTTTGATGTTGGCAGGAATTCGTGAGATACTCATTATTTCAACACCATTCGATTTACCGGGTTTCAAACGCCTCTTAGGCGATGGAAGCCAGTTAGGTGTGAAGTTTGAGTATGCAGAGCAGCCATCACCCGATGGCTTAGCCCAAGCCTTCATTATCGGAGAGAAATTCATTGGTAATGATTCCGCTTGCCTCGTATTAGGCGATAATATCTTCTATGGTGCAGGATTGAATCAGATGCTGCATCAAGCAGTAGTAGATGCTGAGCAGAACGACAAGGCTACCGTTTTTGGCTATCGTGTAAGTGATCCGGAGCGATATGGAGTTGCTGAGTTTGATGAGCAAGGCAATTGCCTGAGCATTGAGGAGAAGCCAGAGCATCCTAAGAGCAACTATGCCGTGGTAGGCTTGTACTTCTATCCTAACAAGGTGGTAGAAGTAGCCAAGCATATCAAGCCATCTGCTCGTGGTGAGTTGGAAATCACAACGGTGAACCAGGAGTTCTTGAAGGATAAGCAGCTGAAGGTACAGACTATGGCTAGGGGATTCGCATGGCTTGATACCGGAACCCACGATTCATTATCTGAGGCTTCTACATTTATTGAAGTCTTGGAGAAGCGACAAGGCTTGAAGGTTGCTTGTCTGGAGGGCATCGCTTATCGTCAGGGTTGGATTTCTGCAGAGCAACTCAGAGAAAATGCTCAACCTATGTTGAAGAACGATTATGGAAGATATTTGCTTTCTATACTTAATGAAAGCAAGGACACATTAAAGCAAAACTTAGAATTTTAAACAATTGTCTTTCTGTTTTCTAAGTATAAGACTGAAGACATAAATCATATATCTTATGGATAAGAAATTGATAACAGTAACATCTCCGTTACTGCCAAATTTGGATGATTTTCATGCTGATCTCCAGAAAATCTGGGACAGCAAGTGGATAACAAATAATGGTGCTTATCACCATAAGTTAGAGGCTGCTCTTGCAGAGTATCTTAAGGTTCCTTATGTGAGTCTTTTCACCAATGGTACCCTGCCATTGCTTACTGCATTGCAGGCACTTCGTATTACTGGCGAGGTTATTACTACACCTTATAGCTTCGTAGCTACTACCCATAGTATTTGGTGGAATGGTTGCAAGCCTGTCTTCGTTGACATTGATCCTGCTACTGGTAATCTAGATCCAAACAAGATTGAGGCCGCCATCACTCCTAAAACTACCGCCATTATGCCTGTACATGTTTATGGAAAGCCTTGCGATACTAAGGCTATTCAGGATATTGCAGATAAGTATGGATTGAAGGTTATTTATGATGCAGCTCATGCGTTTGGAGTTGAAGTAAATGGAGAGAGTATTTTGAATGCAGGAGATATGAGTACATTGAGTTTTCATGCAACAAAGGTTTATAACACCATTGAAGGTGGAGCGATGATTATGCACGATGAGAAAACCAAAATGCGCATCGATTATTTGAAAAACTTCGGCTTTGCAGGAGAAACCGAGGTTGTTGGCCCAGGTATTAATAGTAAGATGGATGAGATGCGTAGTGCTTATGGTTTGTTGAATTTGAAGCAGGTAGATGCTGCTATTGAGGCTCGTCATCAGGTAGCAATAAAGTATCGTGAGGCTTTGCGCAATGTTGAAGGCATCACCTTCTTCGATGATATGCCTGGTGTTCGCCATAACTATAGCTACTTCCCAATCTTCATTGATGCACAGAAGTATGGTATGACTCGTGATGAACTTTATGCAAAGATGAAGTCACAGAATGTATTGGGTCGTCGTTATTTCTACCCATTGATTAGTGAGTTCTCTACTTATCGTGGTTTGGAAAGTGCCGATCCTGCAAACTTGCCTAATGCTCATAAGATGGCAGATAGTGTAATCTGTTTGCCTATGCATCATGCATTGAGTAATGAGGATATTCAGAGAACTTTGGATTGTATCTTAAAATAACATTACATGAAACAGAAAAAGTTAATGTTGCTTGGTGGATTGCGCTATCTTCTTCCTGTTATAGAAGAGGCGCATAAGCTAGGCATTTATGTCATTACAGCAGATTATCTTCCAGATAATATTGCTCATAAATATTCTGATGAGTATTGTAATGTGAGCATTATAGATAAGGAAGCAGTTTTAAAAGAAGCTCAAAAATTACAGATTGATGGTATTTTATCTCATGCGGTTGACCCAGGTGTGACAACTGCTGCTTATGTTGCAGAAAAAATGGGACTACCATTTCAATGCTCTTATAAAGCAGCCTGCATACTTCAAGATAAATCTCTTTTCCGTCAGTTCTTGTCTGAGCATGATTTCAATTGTCCTCATGCTAAAGGATATACAAGCATTGAAGATGCATTAAATGATGTTGATTACTTTACTTGGCCTGTAATCGTAAAACCTGTTGATTCTGCAGGAAGCAAGGGTGTAACTAAGGTAGAGAAGAAAGAATCTCTAAAAGCGGCTATTGAAATTGCTTTGGAATCTTCGATTTCTAAGCATTTTATTATAGAGGATTTCTTAGATAAGGTGGGAGCTCAATCAAGTGCTGATATTTTTTCAGTTGATGGAAAGTTAGTTTATCCTGCTTATTCTGATCAATTGTTTGATAAGAATGCTGCAAATCCTTATACTCCTGCTATAGAAATTTGGCCTTCTTCTATGCCTCAAGAATTTCAAGATGATTTAACCGAGCAGTTACAAAGATTGATAACTCTTCTTGGAATGAAAACAGGTATTTATAATGTCGAGTCACGTGTATGTTCTGATGGTAAAGCTTATATCATGGAGGTCTCACCTCGTGGAGGAGGCAATCGTATAGCAGAACTACAAGATATGGCTACCGGACAAAAATTGATTAAGAATGAGATATTGAAGGCTCTTAATATGCCTTTGGATCATATTACAGCCCCAAAGTATGATGGAGTTTGGTGCAATTATATCCTTCATTCTTCTCATGCAGGAATCTTGGAAACTGTTGAGATTGATGATTCTTTTCGTCAGCAATATATAAAAGATGAGGGATTGATAGTAAAAAAGGGTGATGCTATTCATCCTTTTACGGGTGCTAATACTTCGCTTGGTACTTTATTTTTGCGAGCTGAAAATCGCAAAGAACTGGATACTATTATTGGTAGTATAGATGATTTTGTAAAAATTAAATTAGTTTAATATGGATTTTCAAGCAATATATCTTAGAAATAAGTTTTGGATTAAGGATTATTTGAATGGTTCTCCAATTGGTAAACCTTACAAGGAAGTGAAATATATTCAGGAGCATTCTGCGGAAGAAGGAAAAGAAATTCGTGAATCAGCACTTCATTCTTTAATGGATTATGCACGTGCTCATTCTGTGTTTTATAAAAACGTGAAAGGGTATAATTTGAAAGATTTTCCAATCATGAATAAAGCTTCTTTGATTGAGCATTATGATGAAATTCGAGTTAAGGAAGATGAGATTCCTGGTCAAGTTGGACCGGTACATATTCAGACAACATCAGGATCTACTGGTACTCCTTTCAAAATTCCGCAAGATACTCGTAAGCGTATGCGTCGTATTGCAGAACTGAAGTATTTTGGAGCAATAGCAGGATTCAAGACTCATGATAAGTTGATACATCTTCGTACATGGAACAAATGGCAGCAGAAAACTTCTAAACAAATTAAGTCCGAGAATATTATCCCATTCGATATAGCTAGTATGGGTGATGATGACTTGAAGCGTCTATGTGAGTTGACAATTTCTTCTAAGGCTGTTTGTTTGAGAGGGTATGCATCTTCTTTGGGCAAACTGGCACAATATGCAGATGGAAAGGGTTATAAATTTCCACATCTTAAATTAGCAATAGCAGGTGCAGAATCTTTGCAGGATGATGTACGACAGTTATTTAAACGTGTGATGAAGGCTGATATCCAGTCTCAATATGCCAATGAGGAATGTGGTATTCTAGCCCAGGAACGAGTTCCTACAAAGGATACAGATAATCCTATGTATTGGAATTATGCTAGTTATTTCTTTGAAGTGCTAAAATTTGATTCTGATGAACCTGTAGAATATGGTGAGTTGGGAAGAATTGTAATCACTGACTTGTACAATTATGCATTTCCTCTTATCCGTTATGACAATGGCGATACTGCAGTTTTATTGCCTCCTGATGAGTTTAGCAATGGTTATCCTGTGCTCGGAAAACTCTTCGGAAGACGCTTTGATTTGACGTATTCTGTTGATAATAAGGCGATTTCCCCCCTTTCCTACGGGCGTATTTTAAAGCATTATGACAGCATTGCTCAATGGCAAGTTATTCAAAATTCAAAGACAGATTTTGTAGTTAAGCTTGTCATGAGACGAGAGGATGATTCTGTAGTTAAGATGATTTCGCAATTTAAGGAGTTCTTAGGTGAGGCGGCTAATATTTCTATCGAGTATGTGAATGATATTCCTGTCCTTGCATCTGGAAAGAGAAAACCTGTTGTTAATAATTGGAAAAAATAATATGAGCAAAGAAATTGGCGGATATTTTACTTTGGAACTTCATCCTCAACAACATTATTTGCATGATGATGGAATCTTTGTAAATAGTGGGCGTCATGCAATAGAATATGTGTTAAAGACAATACCACATTTAGATACATTATGGATTCCATATTATACTTGTAGAGTTGTTGTAGATGCTATTAATAAAGTTGGTTGTAAAATCAAGAAATATACAATAGACAAAGATTTGCATATAGCAGAAGATATAAGTTTACAAGATAATGAATATTTGTTGTATACTAATTATTTTGGACTTATGGATGCATATATACATATGATACATGAACGATTCAAGTCTAAGCTAATTGTAGATAATGCACAGGCCTTGTTTTCTGAGCCGATAGATGGTGTAATGACAGCTTATAGTCCTAGAAAGACTATAGGAGTTGCAGATGGGGGCATATGCTATACTCCATATCCTTATATGGGGTTACCATTAGAGAAAGATATTTCGGTCGAACGTTCTCGTTATCTTTTAGATCGTTTTGATTATCCTTCGCAACAGGGGTATCTTTCTTCTAAAGAGAGTAATAAGACAATAGAAGATGAACCATTAAAGCAAATGTCTACATTGACGCATTCTGTATATTCTTCTTCTGATTTCTCTTTTATAAAGAAGAAAAGATTAGAAAATTATCAGTATTTGAGTCAGGTTCTACAGACAAACAATAAATATAAAGTTCCTGAATTTGAAAATGTTGTTTGTCCTTTAATTTATCCGTTGTATTCTGAAGATGTAGGATTAAAGGAATATTTGATTAGTAAGGGGGTATTTGTTGCTACATATTGGCCTTATGTAATTAAGACTTGTACTCCTGATATGATTGAATATGACCTAGCTTCACATTTGATAGCATTGCCTATAGATCAGCGCTATGGGCTTGATGAGATGAAGTATATACTTAGTGTTATTGATCAATTTAATAAGATTAGAAAATAATGAAGAAATTATTGATATTGGGTAGTAGCAAGGCTTGTAAAGAAATGATAGCCTATGCTAAGAGTCAAGGTATTTATACTATTGTTACAGATTATTTTCCACCAGAAAAGTCTTCTGCTAAATTGTTGGCAGATGAATATTGGATGATAAGTACAGGTGATTATGATCAATTGGAAATAAAGTGTAGGGAAGAACAAGTTGACGGTGTTTGTAGCGGTATAAGTACGTTTAATATTCCTGCAACAGCAGAGTTGTGTAAACGTCTCGGACTTCAGGCCTATTGTACACCTGAGTCATGGCATTACACAATCAACAAATATGATTTTAAGGCTTTGTGCCGTTCTTGTCAAGTACCTGTTGCTACAGATTACTTTGTAAGCAATCCTCCGACAGATGAGGAACTTAATAGTATTAAATTTCCTGTAGTTGTAAAGTGTGTTGATCAGAGTGCAAATAGAGGTATGAGCTATTGTTCTAGAAAGGATGATATTGCACCTGCTATAGAGTATGCTTTAAGTTTCTCTAAAAGTGATAAATATGTTATTGAAAGAATGCTTAAGGGTATTGAGTACACTGCCTATTACGCACTTGCTGATGGGGAAGCGTCCTTGGTTTGCCTGTTTTCTGATATAGCTCAAAAGGGTACGCCAAATAAGTGTTATACTGTAAATAGTACAGCTTGTGATAAATTAGATCTCTATTTAAAAGAGGTTGACCCTTATTTTAGAAAAGCTTTAAAGCGGGGGGGGCATAAGCGAAGGTGTATGTTGGATTGAAATGATACTTGATGAAGATGGTCATTTTTATGTAATTGAAATGGGATACCGCATGTCTGGTGATATGATGGCTATACCTATTCAAAAAGTAACTGGTTTTAATTCATATAAATGGTTAATTGATTATTCGCTGGGCGCCAAAAGAACAGCAAAAGATTTACCACCTTCACAGACAGAACCATTTAAAAGGTGTGGCTGTTCTTATATTCTTTGGTCTAAAGCAAAGAAGGGAGTGGTTTCAAAAATTGAGGGTATTGACGAAATATGCTGTAACTCTAACGTGTATTTGGAACCTACAGTAAAAGTTGGATCAAAATTTAAGGAAAATCAATATCTGCTTACCTTCCTGTTTACTGAGAATAATGCAGATGAAGTTTGTAAAGTTATTGAAAAGATAAATAAGGTAGTTAAAGTTGTTGACGAAGAAGGAGAAGATGTTGTAATGCGTTTTACAGATTATGATGAATTAAGAAGAATTTATTACTGTAAATAAGTATGGCAAATTCTGATTTAAAGAAAAATCTCAATACACTAGATGTTCTTTCTGTTGCCTTTGGAGCCATGATAGGCTGGGGCTGGGTCGTGTCTTCTGGACAATGGATAACATCTGGTGGTGTTTTAGGTACTGTTATTGGTTTCCTTATAGGTGGCTTGATGATATATTTTGTCGGACTTGCCTATGCTGAATTGACAACGGCTATGCCTAAATCAGGAGGTGTTCAAAACTTCTGTTATGCAGCCTTTGGTCCTGCGGGAGCCTTTGTGAGTACCTGGGCATTGATATTGAGTTATGTTGGAGTAGTATGTTTTGAAGCAGTATCATTTCCTACGATCATACAATATATTTTTCCTGGATTCTTAAAAGGATATCTATATACCGTAAAGGGCTTTGATATTTATGCATCGTGGTTGGTTGTGGCAATCATCACTGCTGCTATAATAGTTTATATCAATATAAAGGGAACTAAAAAGGCAGCCAAGTTACAGAATATCTTAACTTGTATTATTGCTGGAGTGGGATTGATATTAGTTGCAGGTTCTGCTTTTACAGGACATACTGATAATATTAGCCAACAATTATTTGTTGGTGATAATACTATTTCTATTGTTGAAAATGTAGCTAAGGTTGCTATCATGACACCTTTCTTTTTGTTTGGCTTCGATGTAATCCCTCAGGCTACTGAGGAGATAAATATGCCATTGAAGAGATTGGGGCGTATGATGATCCTGTCCATAGCAATGGCTGTTGGTTTTTATGCTTTGGTTGTATTGGCAATAGGTTACGTGATGAATGGCAATCAGATGGTTACATCAATGCAAGGTGCAGGACTGGTAACAGCAGATGCGATGGCTATCGCATTTAATAGTCATACGATGGCAAAAGTGTTGATATTGGGAGGACTTTGTGGCATCATAACCAGTTGGAATTCATTTTTAATTGGTGGTAGTCGCGTTATGTTTGCGATGGCAAAGTCACGGATGATTCCTAGTAGCTTTGCAAAATTGCATCCTGTTTATAAAACCCCATTTGTTGCATTGCTATTGTTAGGTTTAACGTCTATCATAGCTCCATTCTTTGGAAGAGTTATGCTAGTTTGGATTGTTGATGCCGCTAATTTTGCCTGCTGCCTAGCATATTGTATTGTTTCTCTTTCATTTGTCGTTTTGCGAAAGAATAAAGCAGATTTGAAGCGACCATATCGGGTAAAACATGCATATTGGGTAGGTATAATGGCAGTGCTTATGTCTGGCTTTATGGCTGCGATGTATTTGATACCTGGTTCTGCTTGCACTCTTGTATGGCAAGAGTTGGTTATTGTAGTTGGATGGACACTTTTGGGCATCTTTTTGGGTATTAGAGGCAAGAAATTGTATAAAGATACTTTTGCTTCAGGCATGGAGTTGTAAAAAGTTAGTTGTATGAAAAAAGGTGGTTTAATGATATTTATTGCTTTATTGGCTTTAAATATAAAGGCTCAAGTACCATATTTTGGTGCAACTGTAGGTAGGGACAAGGTTTTTGGTTATACATCTGTGAAGTTTCGGTCAGGTCAAAATGCGATGGAAGATTACACTACAATTCAGTTTGGTGTAACAGATTGGCTGTCATTTGGAACAGATTTATCTACAGATAAAAATACTGCAAATCATGGTTTATATGCTTGCATTGGTAAGGCCTGGAATCAATGGATAAATACAGGAACTCAGGTATGTTGGCAATCTGATTTAAAAGATAACTATAAGTATTCTAATATAAATGCAGGTTTTTTCTAAAATGGTGATATTTTGAAGAATGGACTTTTGTTTTGGACATCTAATACTTGGTTAACTTTTAATAATGGTGGTAATCACATGTATAAACAATGGTGGTATTTAGGTAGTAATATTAAGTTTAATCAAAGTAATAGTTTGGTTCCAATGGTTGGTATTATTCATTCTTGGAAGTTTGATGAAGACATAGACTTGGCTATAGGAGCTTATTATGTTTATAAGAAGTATAGTTTTTATATTTGGGGAAATGATTTTTTCTCAAGTCATCCTAGGGCGACAGTTGCGTTGGATTTTAGTTTTTGATTGAATAATATGAAGGTTTGGTTAAGAATACAAAATAAAGTAGTATGCAACAAGAATCATTAAAAAATAAAACGATAAAAGGAGTTGGATGGAGTGCGGCTGATGCCTTTTTAGGACAGGGAGTAACTTTCATTGTTGGTTTGGTATTGGCACGCCTTCTCTCACCAGATGAATATGGATTGATAGGTATTTGCTTGATTTTTACAACGGTTTTGAATGGAATCGTTGATAGCGGATTTAGTAATGCCTTAATACGCAAGAAAGAAGTAACGGATGAGGATTATAACACTATGTTTGTAACCAATATGGTCATAAGTATAGTATTGTATGTTATTCTTTTTATCTGTGCACCATTAGTTTCTGAATTCTTTCATCGTGAAGAATTGACGGCATTAGTTAGAGCAACAGGCTTGATACTTTTTTTCAATGCACTATCTATCACGCAAGTTACAATTCTTACAAAGGAAATAAATTTTAAAACCAAAACAAAAGCTTCTTTTGTTTCTGCTGTACTTAGTGGGGTGATAGGCATTGCTATGGCGTTTATGGGATATGGCGTTTGGGCTTTGGTTGCTCAGCAACTCTCTAAACAATTATTTTATACTATATGTTTATGGTTTTTAAACAAGTGGTGCCCCAAATTTACTTTCTACAAGAAAAGTTTTAAGTATATGTGGGGGTTCGGTTGGAAACTTTTAGCTAGTGGTATTTTAAATAATGTGTGGAATCAGCTTTATCAGGTAGTAATAGGTAGGTTTTATAGTCCAGCAACATTGGGACAATATACTAGAGCGCAGGAGTATGCTGGTTTGTGTTCTCAAAATCTTACAACGATAGTCCAGCGAGTTACATTTCCTGTTTTAAGTGAGCTTCAAGACGACAAGAAGAAATTATTGGTAAGTTACAGAAAATTGGTAAAGGTATCAATGTTTGTAACTGTTATTTGTATGTTCGCTCTTGGGGCTATGGCTGAGCCAATGATTTTTAGCTTAATAGGTTCTCAATGGCATCAAGCTGCAACGTTTCTTCCGTTTATATGTATAACGATGTCTTTGTATCCACTACATGCTATTAATTTGAATATGCTTCAGGTGCAGGGAAGAAGTGATTTGTTTTTATATTTAGAGATTGTAAAAAAAATAAATAGTTTAATACCGATATTTATTGGTGTTTTTGTGGGAGTCTATTGGATGTTATGTGCATCTATATTTACAGGCTTTATAGCTTTTTTACTTAATTCTTGGTTTACAGGAAAGTTCTTAAATTATTCTTCATGGCAACAGCTAAAAGATGTGCTCCCTTCATATTTGATTGCCTTTTTTATCGGTTTTATAGTATATTTATTAAAATTTCTGCCACTTAGTTTTAATTTAATATTCCCTTTACAGATTCTAGCGACAATAATTGTCGGTTGGATTGTAAATCAAATTATAAATTTAGAGGAGTATTGTGAGATAAAAAATATAGTTCAAACTGTTATAAAAAAATATGGGAAGAAATTTAATCATTAATTATCGGTCTTTTGCTTCAATTGGAGGTATTGAGGTTTATGTTGTAGAGTTGATAGACTTTATGATTAATCATGGAGTACATGTAATTTGGCTCAAGGAAGAAGATTCTGAAATTCACGATTCTTTTAAGAATATATTATTAGATAGTAGGGTTGAAATTGTACCTGTTAGTAATAACCTTTTACTCTGGTTCCGATTCGGGAAATTTCAATTGAACCCTACTGACGAGACCGTTATGCTTTCTTTTATTGTTATGAGTAAATTAAAGGGAGAATCTATCGTACGACAATTTAAAGAATGTAATGTTAAGTCTATATATGCAGTTCCTGATACAAAAGGATTAGCGTATTATATTGAGACTAATTTTTCTGGTGTCTTTAGAAAAATTGTTTATAAGTTGATGGCTGATGTCCATAATAGATGGCAGATGAACAATCAGTTGCTCTTTTTCGCACATAAGCAAGTAGATGCTATGGCTGATACTTATAAAATTAATATTAATAATGGACACCTAAAAGTCTTGAAGGCAATTAAGGGAATACCTAATTTAGATATAGCCCATTTACAAAAAAAATGTCGTAGGGAAAAATTTAATATAATAACTATAGGACGTTTAGATTTTCCGCATAAGGGATATATTCTTGGATTAGTTAAATCATTTAACAGACTGAAAAAGAAATATCCTCAATTGACATTAACCATTATTGGGGATGGTCATAGTAGAAATGATTTAGAAAAGGAGATTTCTACTTATGATGACAATGTTAGGGCAGATATCCGCTTGCTGGGTGCTATTCCTTCGGATAAGTTGCCTTTGTATGTTTCTGATTCGCATTTAAATATTAGTGTTGCTGCTGGAGTTGGAGTTGGTGCTAAATGTGGAGTAATTTCCATACCTGCAAGGAATTATTGTACAGGAGAATGCGAAGTGTATGGTTTCTTGCCAGAAAATCGTCTTATGACCGTTGCTACTACTCCTGGTAATTTAGTAGATCCGTATATTGAAAAAGTTATTAATATGAGTGATGATGAATTCTATAGAATGTCAGTAGAATCATATAAATCATATAAAGATAATGAAGAAGTAGATCCATGGTTTGTTTTCAATGCAACACAAGATTACCGCAATTATATTTTGCCAAAATTTAAATTATATATTCTTATAATGATTAACTATCTCATGAAAGTAAAGTATTTCTTGACTTTTGAAGGATTTAATCGTCGTGAGATTATAAAACGTTTTTTTAAATTCAGCAGATAAAAATCGATTTTAGTTATGTCATATACTTTTTATGTCTTTTTGTATTGTTTTGTTTTATTCCTCTTAATGTTATTTAAAGGAGGAAAAAGTAAATATGAAGTATATTTGCTTTTGGTCTTGCCGATACTTATATATGTTCATAGTTTTTTGGATCCTAATACGATTGTAGATTTACCTATATATCGAGAATCTTTTGCAGATGTAAGATTGACTAATGTTTTCAATCCTGTGGATTTGGAAATCTATAGGTCTTTCCATAAGGAAGAATTCGGCTTTATTCTACTCTTAAAGTTGGTTGGTCTCTTCACACATGATTTCAATGTATTTCTTTGTCTTTCTTCTTGTTTACTTTTGGGAGTTTATTCATATGTGATATTAAAACTGTCGCCCAATGTATGTTTATCAATACTTTTTTTAATGGTGATTGTCTTTGATCAGTCCATTTTCGTTTTGAGACAACATTTATCTGTTGCTTTTATCTTACTGACAATACCATCCATCATTGAACGTAAGATTTGGAGATTTGCAACTATAATGACAATTGCAATATTGTTTCATAAATCTTCTTTAATTTGGTGTATAATATATTTTATGTATGGAATGAAAAAGCCATGGAAGATATTTCTTACGTTAGGCTTTGTTGCAATAGGATTAGGACTGGTGTTTAGTTTTTTGTCGTTTTTGAATGAACAATTATCGTTAGGATATTCATCTTATATTGAAGGAGAAAAGACAGGAAAATCCAATTTAGTTTCATTTTTCATGGGATTAGGCTTATTTTTAAGTTATTTCTTTATCTGTAGAAAAAAAGTTTTTGAAAATGGATTAATGAAAGTTTGTCTTTTGTCTTTATACGTTTATGTCGTTTTGAGTCTTGTAGGTATTAATCTTAGTTTGTTGTCTAGGTTTACACTTGTATTCCAGACTTCAATATTCTTTGTCATACCTATTGTATGCAAAACGCTTAAAAATAAATGGTTAAAATTTGGATATGTATCATCTTGCTTGATTTGTTTTGTATATATCAATTATTTTGGCTCTTTCTCCGAATACTTGGTAAATTCTAAACTATTTGTATTTGGAACAGAACAGATGCTATATTATTTTGTCTTTACTGGTATTACGTTATATAGTGTGATGCATTTTTATGAAAGACAGTTAAAGGTTGATAAGAAAAAAACGATATCAATAGCTTCTTTGGAGAAAATGTAATCTAAATAAAAAACATTTTTTCAGATTAATAACTGATAAGTTGACTGTTTCAAAACTTAAAGTGAAAAGTTCACTACGCTCTAAGTTGAAAAAAAATATTTTAGTGAACACATTAACTACAATTATGCAGAAAAGAATATCCCTTATAGGTAATTTGGGTAATGCTGATGGATGTTTTAATGGACAAACTGTTAAAACTAAAATAGTTACTGACGAATTAATTAGATATTTTGGAAGTAATCAAGTAGATATTTTTAACACAAGCGCTGGATTGAAAGTGTTGTTTACTGCACCTTTAATAGCATTTAAAGCAGTAAAAAGAAGTGATGACATCGTTATTTTACCTGCGCAAAATGCAGTTAGGGTATTTGTGCCTTTATTGGTGTTGTTGAATTTATTCTTTAAGAGCAAACGTATCCATTACGTTGTTATTGGTGGTTGGCTTCCTTCTTTTCTGAAAAACAAACCTCTTTTGTCTTATTTCTTAAAGAAGGTGTATATGATTTATGCAGAAACTCATCATGTGCAATCTGCGTTGGAGGCAAAGGGCTTTGTTGGTAATATTACCTATATGCCGAACTGTAAGCCATTACGTATTGTTGATACTGACGATTTAACGGATAATTTTTCTCAACCATATAAAATCTGTACGTTCTCTCGTGTTTGGAGTCAAAAAGGAATTGCAGAGGCGGTTGATGTTGTGATTAAGATTAACCAAAAATATAATCGTATTGTTTATCATTTAGATATATACGGGCAAGTTGAAGCAGGAGAGGAAGAATGGTTTGCTAACCTTCAACGAAAATTTCCTGATTACATAAAATATGGAGGTCTAATCGCATTTGATAAAAGCGTAGATGTGCTTAAATCATATTTCTTTTTGTTGTTTCCGACGAAATACCCTGGTGAGGGAATTCCAGGAACTATTATTGATGCATACGCTGCCGGGTTGCCTGTAGTTTCTTCATTATATCCGAATTTTGCAGAAATAATAGAAGAGGGTGTTACTGGATTGGGATATGAATTCGATAATGTTGATGCATTTGAAAAGCTTTTAGATAAAATTGCTTGTAATCCGCAGATAATCATTAACTTAAAAAGTAATTGTGTTAGAAGGGCAAAAATGTTTTTGCCTGAAAAGGTTTTAAATATATTAATAAAGAATATTCAATAAATAATGTAATATCTAGTATGAAAGACTTTAGTAAGATTAAAATAGCAGTAGCCGGCACCGGCTACGTAGGTCTGAGTATAGCAACCCTGTTATCTCAGCACCATCATGTAACAGCAGTAGATGTAATCCCTGAGAAGGTTGAGAAGATTAATAATAAGATTTCTCCTATTCAGGACGATTACATCGAAAAGTATTTGGCTGAAAAGCCATTGAACCTTGTTGCAACCCTTGACGGCAAGTCTGCCTACAAGGATGCAGACTTCGTAGTGATTGCAGCACCGACCAACTACGACCCAGTGAAGAACTACTTCGATACAACTCATGTAGAAGAAGTCATCGACCTGGTTCTTGAGGTAAACTCAGATGCAGTGATGGTTATTAAGAGTACCATCCCTGTAGGTTACACCCGCAGCCTCTACTTGAAGTATGCCAAGAAGGGCGTGAAGAAGTTCAACCTCCTCTTCTCTCCAGAGTTCCTTCGTGAGAGTAAGGCACTTTACGATAACCTTTACCCAAGCCGCATCATCGTAGGCTATCCAAAGATTATCGAGCGCCCGGAGTTCGCAGAGGAGAACGAGGCTATCAAGTCAGTAACAGATGTAGAGAAGATGAAGGAAGCAGCCAAGACCTTCGCTGCTCTGCTTCAGGAAGGTGCCATCAAGGAGAACATTGATACCCTCTTCATGGGCATGAAGGAGGCTGAAGCCGTGAAGCTCTTCGCCAATACTTATCTGGCTCTTCGTGTCAGCTACTTCAATGAGTTGGATACATACGCAGAGGTAAAGGGACTCGATACCAAGGCAATCATCGATGGCGTAGGTCTTGACCCACGCATCGGCACCCATTACAACAACCCAAGCTTCGGCTATGGTGGTTATTGCCTGCCAAAGGATACCAAGCAGCTCCTGGCAAACTATGCCGATGTTCCAGAGAACCTGATAGAGGCAATTGTAGAGAGCAACCGCACCCGTAAGGACTATATCGCTGATGCCGTACTCCAGAAGGCAGGCTATTACAGCTATGCCGATGCCAACAGCTATGATGCCAGCAAGGAGCACAACTGTGTGATTGGTGTCTATCGCTTGACCATGAAGTCAAACAGCGACAACTTCCGCCAGTCTGCCATCCAGGGCATCATGAAGCGTATCAAGGCAAAGGGCGCAGAGGTCGTCATCTATGAGCCAACATTGGAAGAAGGCAGCACCTTCTTCGGTAGTAGAGTAGAGAACAACCTCGAAGTCTTCAAGGCACAGAGCCATGCCATCATCGCCAACCGCTACGATGCTTGTCTGGATGATGTAAAGGAGAAGGTTTATACACGAGATATCTTCAGAAGAGATTAAGTTTATGAGTCCTCAATCCAACTGAATATCTTATGAGCATCGAAGAGATTGAAAGATAATTTAGAACGATATGGATTTCAAAGAGTACCTGAGATAATTCTGGGACATAGTATAGATAAAGTTTGTTCTTTAAAATAAGAAATTATGAGTGATGTATGTTTAATTTGTAATCAGAATAAGGCAACTAAGACCAATTCTCATATAGTGCCTAGTTTCCTTATAACATCATTTTCGAGTTATAATTCTTCGGGAAAACGTGATTCTGAAGTCCTTTTTACAATAACAAACTCAATTGATAGTGTATATACTGGTAGATCTGTACCTGATACTAAAATTGAAGAATTGTTTGATAAAGATACGCTTACACAAGAACGGATTGATGAGGAACTGTCAAAGAATTCGGTTGCAAAAGATTTTGTATTCTGTCCTCAATGTGAAAAGAGGCTTTCTGTATTTTTGGAGTCACTTTATGCTCATTTTATAAATCAACAAACAAAAATTGAAAATGATATACCATTATTCTTTTGGATATCTGTAGTTTGGAGAATGTCTGTTACAGAAGATTACGGCTTTTCTTTAGGAGATAAGTTGAATCAAATTTTACAACTTTCTTTGAAAAGCTATTTTGAACTAAAAGAAAATGGCGGTAGTTTAGAAACGATACTCAGTGCTGTACCTTTTCGCTATAAGATACTGAGATGCCATGATTATTGTAAGACAGAAAGTGGTTTTCTGTTTGCACAGTATAAGAATAAAGTTCTTGATGTTGTTATAGGAGAATTTGTGCTGCGTGTGTTTTTTGAGTTGCATGAGGATTTTCCTAATCATCCATTTTTTGGCACAGAATCTTTCTTTGCAAACGCACCAATAAACCATGGGGAATTAGCAGAGCAAGAAGTGAATATAGATACAGATTCCTATAAAGTAATGAATAAAGAATTTGTTAAATTTGCAGCTCATTCAAAGCGTATTGAGGTAGAACGAAAATTAGATTTGATTTGGCGTGGAATAGGACAATTAGGGCAAATGCCAATTCAATTAAAGGCTTTATTCTTTAAAAACTATTACAATGAAGATGTCAAAATAGGTGATAGACATGATAAAAAACGTTTTACAGAAGTATTGACTCCAATACTTGCAGAATATTTTGGTATAAAGGAGTAGGTAGTTAATGTATGGTAGGCGAAGTTTCTGTGCCTTATTTAAAGCTACTTTTCTGCTTCCGGTATGGAGCCAACAACTTTTAAATATAAAAACGATGAATGTAATAAAGACTGATATTTCTGGCGTTCTCATTCTAGAGCCACGCCTTTTCCGTGATGCTCGAGGATATTTCTTCGAGAGCTTCAGCGAGCGAGAGTTTGAAGAGAAGGTTGCCCCAATCCTGGGACACAGTGTTCACTTCTGCCAAGACAATGAGTCTATGAGCAGCTATGGCGTGATGCGAGGTCTGCACTTCCAGCGCCCACCTTACACACAGAGTAAGTTGGTGCGTTGCGTAAAGGGTAGAGTGTTCGATGTTGCTGTAGATATTCGCAAAGGCTCACCAACCTATGGCAAGCATGTAGCAGTAGAACTGACGGAAGATAATCATCGCCAGTTCTTCATTCCAAAGGGCTTTGCCCATGGCTTCGCAGTTCTCTCAGAGACAGCTGTCTTCCAATACAAGTGTGATAACTTCTATCATCCAGAAGCTGATGGTGGTATTTCTATTCTCGATGATACCCTCGGTATTGATTGGAAGATTCCTACAGAGCATGCTAATCTCTCAGAGAAAGATACGAAGCATGCAATGCTGAAAGACTTTGATTCACCATTCGATATCAATGTAGATTTATACTAATGGCACAATCAGTAAAAGTTAATTATATACTCAACCTTATCAATACGGGAACACAGATGCTGTTCCCGTTGATAACCTTTCCTTATGTTTGCCGAGTTATAGAGGCTGATGGAATCGGACAGATCAATTTCTTCCAGTCCATTATCAGTTATATCTCCTTGTTTACTTGCTTAGGCATACCGATGTATGCCATCCGAGAGATAGCAAGAGATAGAAGTG
>OLGY01000890.1_pt1 | contig 17740 bp, 21 predicted proteins | sample 1605951 | NCBI WGS metagenome assembly OLGY01 (sample SAMN03283280) | human gut metagenome | biome: human-associated habitat; material: feces | host: Homo sapiens | place: Peru | collected 2012
ATTTAGCACTATGGGTTGCCGATAATATGGAAATTACCAAACACTATAAAATTGAAGATAATATGATAAAGCAAGAGGGAGTAGATTATTAAATTTTATGTTTTTAAAATCTATATATTGTAATTACAGCCGAAGTATTTTCTACTTCGGCTGTTGTGAATATATTTATGCTTTTACAAATTCAAAAAATGCTGCTTTATCTTGAGGTAATTCACTTATCGGATTAATCATAGGTGTTATATTAAGCCTGCCGTACTGATTTCCGCTCCCTTGATTGACTGCATCATCTTTTGGAACTCGTCATACTTTATCTCCGTTCCGAATTTCTGATTGACGGTTTTTATCAAATCCTCATCAGACTGATTCTTCTTGAAACAGGATACAAAGTTTTTTACAAAATCCTTATCCTTTGATTTATCAGACAGAGAAAACAGATATATCACCTCTGCCTGCGTATTGCAGTCGGACAATTCCTTTTTATCGAGCTGTTTTTCAACTTCGGTCATTGTGTCGTTGATTAGCTGAAAATTTGCCATTTGCTCGGCAGATATATTTTCCTGTATAGATTGACTTAACTTGTCCGTGTCAATATCCATACTGCCGTTAAAAATAGAAATAACAGCAATAATCGGCATAATCACAACTATGATTATGCCGATTATTATACCGCCTATTATTTTTATTACCTTTTTATCCGTGAGCAGAGAAACTGCTATTTTCTTCAGTGCCGCACCTATGGTAGCACTCACAAAATCACCTCCGTAAATAAAAATCCGATTGAAATTCATTTAAGAAAATCAATCGGATTTTGAAAATATTAAATTCTATATTTTATCGTTGCTCAAGAAATTCCGGATATCCGCATTCAATACCTATTTGTTTGTGGTCGTTCTTAATCGTATACTCCTGAACATATTCGTTTCTCATTGCATCTATATATTGGATGGAAAAATTTATTCCTTTTACTAAGTCATTTGGGTTAATCATAAAGAAAAGGTTTTCGGATTCGCCAACAGTAATAACTTTATTATACGAAAATCCGCCAAAGTTAAATCCTGTGTGGATAACTAGCGTAGTTGTAAATCCATTACCAATGTTTCTAATTATAACTGGCAATTTCATTGTTTGATTCATTTTATCTGTTTCTTCACCTAAAGAAAAACCTCTTTTAGGATTTATATCTGTTGCAATAGTAACTTGTAGAAAAGGTTGTATAGATGCTTTTTCTTTTTGTTCATCAGATTCCCTGTAATATTTTATTGTAAAAAAGACACCAAGAAATGAAAAAATGCCAGAAATAATACCTCCTATTATTCCTCCCCAATATGATGCTAAAGAACTTATCCAAGTAGAATCAACACTTTCGTTAATAGCCATACAAGAAACATAATTTCTTATTGTAATCGAAAAAAACAGAGATAATGTTGAAACGATCAAAACAATTAAACACAAAATAATGATAATATGTTTTGTCAGTTTCTTCTTTTGTTTTTTCTCTTTTTGAGGATCATATGGCAAGCCGAATCTTTTTGTCTTTAACATCATAAATATCCTATTCTCCTAGTTAATACAATTTACTTAATTCATTATAATTATATCACAATAGAATCGCTTTGTAAAATATTTATCTACCGCCTGCGGATCCAAAAATCTCAGATTTGTATTTGGGAGCCTGAACAAGGAGCAAATACCTTTCGTTTCCGCACCTATACAGACAAGTGCCACGCTCACCAAATTTGATTAAGGCATACTCGTTTGGCTCTACCATTAGGGCATCTTCAAAGTCTTTTGGATTGATATTGCCGGGGAAAAATAAGAAGTGATGAGTCGGGATTGAGAACAAGGGTTTTGTGTATTCCTTAACGCTCGGAATCAAAAAATCGTCTATGTTCTGACTGGCTAAAATCACAGCTGAATCCTTTTTGCGGACACGCTTCATTGCGTTGCGGATATACTCAATGGCAGTGAGGTTAGACAAAAACAAATAGAGCTCGTATATTGATGCAACGGTGTTGCCCTCACCTAATAACTTGTTTGACATATAGGAAAGAATGTTGAACAGCATTGCATCTTTGAGTCTTTTGTTGGTATCAAGCAAACCTTTAACACCAAAGCACAGAAACATATCATCTGTTATGTTTGTATGACCGTTGAAGTATTTACTTTCAGAACCGACACACATACTGTGAATACCAAGACAAACCTCCTGCAAAATTTCTTCGGTGTAGAGATACTTTCGCTTGTGGTCGTAGGTCATATATTCTTCCTCGCACAAGTCATAGAAATCACTCATCACAGGAAAGTCGGACGGTTTCTTTGTGCTGTAATCAGTTGTGTCGGTTATGCCGAATCGTGCGTACAGCTTCATAAGCAGAATTTCAATTGTATCAAGCTGTGCGTCCGTGAAATCCTTGTAAGTTCTGAAAAAGTCTTTCAAGAATGCAATGTGCTGTGATAAACGAGTAACTTTTGTAAACGCTTCCGGAATATGCAAATCTTCCTCGCAGGAATCAAAGTCTATCTTGCTATCAATATTGGTGTGCGAATTGCCTGCAAGCTCAGCTTGCTCATTCCATGCTTTAGGTTCAAGGGGATTAATTTTGTATTTGCCTGACATAAAATCAATGTAGCAACCGCCGAGGGCATTTGTCATATCCTCGTACTCAGACTCGGGATCAAGGCAAATAATTTTCTTTCCGCTTTCTCTGATATTAGTTAAAATCAATTTAAGAAGATAACTTTTACCCTGACCTGAGTTTCCGAGAATAAGGATGTTACTCGTTGTCTTGTCCTCAGTTCTGCGGTCAAAATCAACGAGAATATTCGTGCCGTACTTATCTCGACCGATATACAAGCCGTTAGGGTCTGTCTTACCACTGAAATTAAACGGGAACAGATTTGCAACTGATGAGGCAGGCAATACACGCTCATATAGACTGCCGAACTGATTACTGCCAATAGGATTTACAGACAGGAAGCCTTCTTTCTGTCGTAAAGTCAGACGGTCAACTTCAATTTTTGACCGTGTCAACTCCATTGCAATATCTGTTTGCAACTCCTTTAATTTCTGTTTGCTCTTGGCTTTAAGCTCAATGAACACCGAGCAATGGAGCAACGCCTCTTTGTTCTTCCTCAGATTTGCCATAAGAGTGACAACATCCTGTAAGTTACCCTGTGCTTCAATCGTTTCGTTTACATCATTACCGCTTGATTTGAGCTTGTTTTTGCGTGTGGCATTCTGAATTATTTTTCTCTGTTCCATACTCTCCACAAGCCTGTGATATATGCGGAGAGTAACGCCGTTTCTGTCTGCAAGCTGAGAGAGAATTGCCTGTTCTTCCGTATTCGGCGGATATTCTCTGACTGCCCATACACTGCGGTATGAGTCGCCGACAATGTAGTGGTCTGTCAGGAATTTTATCGTTGACGGCAGAATCATATCAAAGAAATCTTTGGTGTATATTTCTTCTGCCTGCTCGGGTGTGAGCACCTTTGGTTTTCTTTTGAATAGTCCCATATCATAAGCCTCCTTTTAATTTTGGACTGCCAACACAAGTATGCGGTCATCCTGATTGTAGCCGTAACAGGTTGAAAGCGTTAAAATCTGCTGACCGTAAACAGGTGTGATTTCTGTGTTGTATATGGATTTCTCTTTTGCATATTCAATTCTTGAGTTATAGCTTTTTTCCGTTCCAACTGTTGTGAATCTGTACCAATCATCATCGGACTTTACTTTTATAACAGAAAAGACGGAGTAAGCAAATGGCCCGTCTTTAGTTTCAAGCACAACTGTCGGATGCTCCGTAAAGTATGAATAATCGGTATAGTTGCAGAGGTCTGCAAACATTGTGCCATTGTTCATATGGTGTCCGTAGATTATGAGATTGGTGCTGTCGGCTGAACACCTTGCGTCAAGAAACGGTGTACCGCTATAGCTGTACTCTCCGTAAAAGTTTTTGTTCAGATACTTCTGCGGATTGCTTGGTGTATGCATAACAGGGTAATTGATATTAGTGCCTGCTATGCTTATCCAGCCGAAGCATTCACTATTCATCGACATCAAATTGGAAACAGAGTGCTGCTGAAAATAAGTTGAGTAATACACAGGCGATTCATTTTCAACATAATTGTCACAATCACTGACTTTTAACAGATTTGGTTTTCTTACTGTTTCTTTAATGGTTGCATCTGTTGTTTCCTCAGCAACGATTTCTGCAAGCTGTCTGAATTCTTCCTTTTCCTTGTTTTCGGTGTACATCCGTGAAAATATTGAAATCAGACAGGCAATTATAATTACTGAAAATATGCCTATCACAATTCCCATTTGGATTTTTCCTTTATGCTTCTTCATAGGTCTGCTCCTTTTCAAAATACTGCTCGCCGTCATAATCGGGCATTAAATCACCGTTCATACTCGCTTCAAAGTAGATTGCAAGAAAACGCTTTATGTCTGCTTTTTTCATTCGAGTTACTTCAAAGCCCTGATCTGATATGATTTTTTCGACTCTGTTTGCTTTCTGCAAAACATTTTCGGATTTTGAAGATTTACACCTTGCGATGAACAGAAACTGCCTTGCAGTTGAAGTTTCGGTCTGAATGCTGTCGAGAAAATCCAAATCCTTATTCAATATTTTTCTGACATTTTCATTCTGTTCAGCTTCAATCCTGCTCTTGATATAACTTTTGTTTGTATCAAAGCACTCGCAGGAATCGGTACAGGTAATCTCAATATCTGGCACAGCAGAAAGCACCATCATCAGATGGCGCACCTTGATTTCAATATTCGTGTGCGACAAAACAGAAATATTGGTCGGCTGAACCATATAGAAAATAAGCTCTTCCTTGCCGACCTTTAAGCCGTTTTTCGTAAAGGTTTTTATGCCCATCAAGTCTTGAACCGATTTGCCTTTTTGTTTTGTTTTCTTCTGTTTGTTTTTCATTTATTTGCCCCTTTCTGCCCAAAAATAAGTCTGTTGAGTTGATATAAAATACTTTACAGCATAGCGAATAAAATCCAGAATAGTTGTATCTTCAAGCCGTATTGACAAAAAACCGAAACACAGTGTCACTGCAAGCGGAATTATTATCCTCGTCTGTGCAAGTATCAGGATTGATAATAAAAGCGCTATGCTCATAATTGCAAAATCCCGCAAGCTCCACAGCTATAGGTTGGCAGTAGCTTTGAGGTTCTGCGGATATAGATAAGTTGTCATAATCTTTTAAATTCCTTTCATTTATTTAGCCGCCCTCGCAACGCTTCTCGTCAGGTTCACGGCAGTTGTAGTTGCGTGAACAATGCTCGTCATATTTACCTTAACTGATGAATCCAGTCCGAACTGCTGTGCAATTCTCGGCACTTCGTTTGATGCAAGCATAATTCCAAGCCCCAAAAGCATATTGCCGGGGAATGTCAGCAACCCGAGGAACAGCAGAGTTGTCTGCATAAATGCCGTCAGACAAAGTGCCGCTATCTGTTTCATCCACTGATTGAAGCCGTCCTGATAACCTCTCGGAACACTGAACATATACAGCGCACCTACTGCCATTTGTATGAGCAGAATTCCGCCTCTTTTGATGTTCGCAAAAAAGATTTTTATTACGCAGTAAGCAAAGGCTATCAGGCATAATAGATTCAGCAAGCCGAATGTTGTCTGTGTTGCTACTGCAAAACTGCCCTCTAAAACACTTGTGCTTTGTCTGGCTAAATCAATGCTTTGTTGCCCTGCCATTATAGATGATAAATCCTTTGAGAATGTGTTTTGCAGGCTGATGCAAAATTTATACAGTTCCACAGGCACAACGCCGAACAGCGAACAGGCAAAGAAACCTTTTAAGACACTAATTGCAGTTGTCTTTATGTTCGCTCTGCCGTTCTGATATTCTATTGCAACATCAAACACGGCGACGACCGTGCCTGCGACGAACAATGCCCAGCCAAACAGCGTAAACAGGTTTATTGTCGCCTGCACCCATTCAAGGTCAAACACATCTGCGCCCATATTTCCCATCATAGTGAAAAAGTCTGCGACAGCGTTGTAAATCGTTTCGTAGAACCACTGTAACATCGTGTTCCATATAGCATTTGAGATTTGCTCACCGAGAAAGTCGAACACACCGCCTATGGCGTTCCCGATACCGCCGATGAAATCTCCTAACCAGTCGAAAATATAAATCACCTCCACAAAAGGCTGTTATGACTTAACACAAAAGCCTTATTTTTATTGTTATCAGAGTATCGTCCAGATGTACAGTGGTGCTGTCAGCGAGAACACAAGACAACCGAAAAGTATTGCCGGCGCCGTGAACTCAAACTGCCCGTGCTTGCGGTAATCGAGATAAGCAGTAGCAAGTTTAACAAAGAAAAGTATGGCAAGAATCATATCTACCGCAGGAAAGACAACATTGTTTACAACATTTTTAATCTGTGTTTGAGCCGATGTCCATGTGCTTTCGATTGCTGATGATACATCTCCTGCGGCAAATACTGTTACTGCCGATATTCCGAGCATTAACAGTATTACTGATATTCCTGCCAACCACTTCAACAACTTAATTTTTCTTGACTTTATCATTTTTTACCTCCGATTTTCTTAGATCATTCTCCGATATATATCTGACTTTGATGTTCAGCTTTTCGGCAAAGAGAATTTCTTTTTTCATACCCTCTGTTATTTCATCACCGAAAATCCATATTTCATCGCAAACCCACAGTAGAGAAATTCCTGCCTGCATACCGAGTTTTCTTTCTTCGGGATTATCGTCATTTAGTACGAGGGCATAAAAATGCGGTATGACAGGAGCCATACCGCACTTAAAAACATATTGTGAATAACGTTTTGCGTTTTCAATGTTGGCTGTAATATTTCCACCCAAGGGTGAACAGAAATATGCTCTGTACATTATTCATCGTCCTCATCTTTCTTTTTGAATTTGATGATAAGAAATGCAATTAAACCTCCGACAGCAACAGAACCCAAACCGATGTAAAAACCGAGATTTGAATTGTCTCCTGTCTGCGGCTTTTCAGGTTCGGGTTGTGGATGAATTGTTACTGTCTGATCTGTGTCATCAATGTCGGCGTGTACGGCGATTTCAACACCATCATAATAAAGACTTTCAAACACAACGACATCAGTATCTTTTGTAATTATCGAGCCGTCAAAGGTAAAGGAGACTGTCACTTCGCTGTTTGCTTTTTCTGCTGTAAAGGTTACTTCTGAGGTGATTTCCTTACCGTCTACAAGAAATGGTTTGCCAGTTGATTTGTCCATAAGCACACCGCTGATTGTGTATTCTTTTCCTGCTGTGAGGTTTTTGTAAGAAACCATATCATCAATAGTAATATCGCCGTTAGCTGTAAATTCCTTTTTGCCGTCTATACTTGCTTTTGTGCCGATTTCCGGAATTTTAACGGTTACTGTCTGACCTTCGTCCTCAATATCTGCGTGAACTGCAAGCTCCTTATCCTCACTGTAAAGACTTTCAAAAACGACAATGTCAGTATCTTCCTTGATATATCTTGCGTCAAAGGTGAATCCTACTGTTACACTGCCTGACGGTTCATCAGGTATGAATGTAACTTCAGAGGTGATTTTCTTGCCGTCAATCAACAGTTCTTTTCCTGTTGCCTTATCCATAAGAACGCCCTTAACCGTGTACTCCTTGCCGGGTACAAGATGCTTGTACTCTACCACATCTTCAAGGGTGAACACTTCTGTTGCACCGACTTCCTTTTTGCTGTCAATAGTTGCAGTTGTTCCGAGTTCAGGTATTTTATCGTTTTCAACTGTGATTTCGATAATTTCCTTGTTTTCAGAAATTGTTACGGTATAGTTTTCTTTATTAGGGAGATAACCCTCGGCAGGCTTTAACTCACGGACAATATATTCACCGTAGGGAATATCGGTAAATTCAAAAATACCTTCATCATTTGATTCGGCTGTAAGGATTGCAGTTTCTTCTGTGAATTCGGTTTCATTAATACCGAACATTCCAAATAATGCGCCTGCGATATTTTCGCCTGTTTCACGGTCAATCTTCAAGCCTTTGATTGTGCCGTAGATGATTTCATTTTCAATCGACTCACCGTCATTTACAGAAATATGAACAGTTGCAACATCCTGTCCTGCGTATTCAAACACAACAGGGTATTTTTTATCGGAAAGGATATAGTGATTGTCCGTGCTGATTTCCTTAACATAGTAACTGCCGATTGGAAGGTCGGTGGTGAAGGTTGCCTTGCCTTTTTCATCACAGGTGATAATTTCAAGAAGTCCGTCCTTTGGAATGACAGATCCGTTTGCGGCTTTCAAATCTTCATCAGCGTAAAGTCCGAATGAAACATTGAGGATTTCGTCATTACTGCCAATGTTGAATTTCTCGTTCTGTTCAAGCACTTTGGTAAGGTCGATTTCAACCTTTTGTCTGTCGTTTGTAAATGATGTTGAGGTGTTAGTCACCTTTTCGTTCTGTCCGGCATAGGTGAGCGCAATATGATTTACAGTCCTGTTCAGAACAAATCCGTTAGGAGCAGTTTTTTCTACAACACGGTATTTGCCGAGGTAAAGCTGTTTGCTTGTTGCTGTGCCTTTCGTGTTTGTTTTCAGAGTTGCGACAAGCTCGTCTTTCTTTGCCCTTACTGTTCCGTCAGGCGTTGTAATGTCCTCATCAGCATAGATTTCAAACACTGCACCCGACAAACCGCTTACAGAATATTCAGGCTGATATATGGTCGTAAGAGCAACATCATTTCCGTTTTCATCAGTATATCCGCCACCAATTGCCGTTACATTTGAGAAAATCTCGCCTGTTTTTTCTACGGTAATTGTACCTTTCTGCGGAGTATTTTTCTTCTCGGCTTTTACGATTGTAACGCCGTTTTCTTCACTTGTGTTTTCTGCCGTAATATCAAAATATACAGGTGTGCTGTCGAGGATATATCCGTAAGGAGCCTGCACTTCAACGGGTGAATAGCCTTTGCCATAAGGAAGAACTTCGGGAGTAATGAGATAACCCTCGCTGTTCGTGTAGAATGTGTCAATAGTTGTAACCTCGGGATAGGTGTAGGTCATTGTTACAAGCTTACCGTTAGGATCATAAATTTGAAAGCCTGCGCCTGCATACGGAATCTGTTTGCCTGTTTCGCTGTCAATCTTTACTATCTTTACATAGCTTTCAAGGCTTGCATTATTGATGAGATATTTATATGTTTTACCATTATCATTTACAAACACATCAAAATCAGCAATGAACTCTGTGCCGTTCCACCCCTTGGTCTGATGAACAGTGTATGTGCCGTAAGGCAAATCCTTTGTTTCCGCAAAGCCGTACTCGTCACATATAAGATTATCTCTTTCGGATTCTTTTGCTTTTACATAGCTTCCCAATGATTTCAGATACACCTGAAATTCAGCACCTTTTTCGGGAGTTTCAATTTTTGTACTGCCGTCATCGGTGTGCTTTATGATTGAAATTTTACCCTTTAAAATATCCTCGGTTACGCACATTGAAATGCTGTTATTTTCAAGCGTATATTTTTTTGACTCTGCACCGATACAATATTCGCTTTCATCAAGCAAATAACCCTCGCTTGGTTCAATTTCTTTCAGAGTCCAGTTATCACCGCATACATAGTTTGAAGTTGTAAAACCGCCGTTTTTATCGGTGGTGTACTTGTCAACCAACTTGCCGTTATTGTAGATGCCGTAAACTGCTCCTGTAAGTGTTGCATCACCCTGTGCAGATTTTGTTTCAGCGTCCGTTTTAGTAACAGTAAGATTCCACTTTTTAAGAACATTACTGAAAGATACAGTTGCCGTTTTCCCACTTTCAACATTTACGGTCTTTGATTTTTGTTCGGCATACTCTGTCGGAGTATGCTCGGTAACCGTGTATTTTCCGGGGACAAGGTCGGTTAATTCAAATTCGCCCTTTGAATTGGTTTTTGCAGTTTTGCTGTAACCATCGCCTTTGACAGTAAACTCAATATTTGCAACATTGCCGTCCTCTGCGGTTTTAACAAGCTTGAGATTGCCCGAGCTTGTCTTGACCTTGAAATATGCTCTTATCGGGTCTGCGTCGTTTTCAACACCTGTTATGACATCCTGCAAGCTTGCGTCACCATATGGCACAAGAACAGTTTTGCCGACATCAGGCATTGACTTTGCAGAGTTGAATGTTACTGCATCGTTGACGGTCGAAGTTGAAGTCAAGGTCAGCTTGTTGCCTGATACAGATGCGCTCACACCGCCTGTTGTCTTGAAACTGAAATCCGAAAGAATACTGTTGCTGTCGGTAAGCATTAATGTGTACTTTCCGTCCGAGTATTTCATCTCATAGGTTTCAGCCTTCGAAGCGATTGCACTTACAAAGCTTGGAACAGTTGAATAATTTACAAGGCTTTTTGAGATTGCATTGTAAACCGACTTGACTCCGGGGTTTGCTCCGTCCGCACAGATACCGTCAATGAACTTTGTATTTGTGCATTTGTAGCCATTGGCGGTACTTCTGCAACCTGAAACAAATTCCCATACTATCAGCTGAGTTGCCACCCACTTCTGATCTTCTGTTCCGCTTAAGCTTTTCCCCGAACCGGGTTTGCCGTAAAGCAATGCAAGATTGATTGCTTTCTGCTTTGCAGAACCTAAATTCTTCCACACGGTTGAACCGTCCTCGGTCAGCGTATTGCCTGAATAGAGAGTGTGACCGGGTTCAATGCAATAGGCTTCTTTGCCGTCTGCAAAAATCTTGCACAGCTCTTCACCGGGAGTGCCGACCGTGTATCCGTCGCTGACTGTGGTCTGCTGAAATTTGATTGTGTTCCCGGTGCTGTTATAACAGTAATCAAAGGTGATTGTCACCTTATCACCGCTTGCTGCGCTTACAGGGAGTGAGAACATTGTCCCGAATATTACGGCAACCACGAGTAAAAGTGCAGTTATTCTTGTGAATTTTCTTTTCGTTAAAATATCTTTCATTCTAAAGATTCCTTTCTTGATAAAAAATAAGGCAAAGTCATTTGACTCTGCCTGCTAATAAAATATTCCGTTTTCAGATAAAGTAAATCATAATTTCATCGCCTGCCCTTCATCTATATTATCAGACTGTTTAGGTTCGAAACCTCCGAGTTTGTTGTCCACATAATCACTAAGCCACGTTCCTGCAAAGGTAGAATGTGTCTGCAATCTCCACATTGCCAGCTTACCGATATCAAGGTGGACATCTTCAAAGGGATAGAGAATACAGGTTACGCCGTCACTCTTGAACACAGAAACATTCTCAAACTTTGTATCGTCAAGAAGTATTCCTTTGTCCGTGAGCATTTTATTGATACCGTCCACCCATTCCTGTGTTTCACCTCCGCATTCCTGCAAGATGAGTCCTTCCCTGCCGTTCATACGGCGGAGGTCTGTTAGAGTTATTTGGTTTATTTTCATTGGAATCATTCCTTTCAAAAAAATAACAGCACCCGATTAAGAGTGCTGTCTATACTTTACTTAGCAGTAAACTACATATATTTTGTTGTTTTCTGCAATTACATTGAATGATAAGTCACTGGGAACTATGCCGTCACTTTGGTAGTAGTAGGCTACATGCTCAACATCGCCGTAGCAATCTGCCGTCAGTTCCGAAGTGCTGTCATAATATGATGCGTTTGTTGGCGAAAACCAGCTTGCGTTGCCTGTATTCAGCGAGGAATCATATTTCATTCCGAGCTGCTGACCGTAAGCTATGCAGGCACTCACCGCATACTGAACATCAACCGTTTTTGCTTTGGTAGGCGGTTGCGTAAGCTTTTGAGTCGGCTTTTCCGTAGGTTTCTGAGTTGGTTTTTCCGTAGGTTTCTGCGTTGGCGGTTGCGTTGGTTTTACAACAGGCTTTTGAGCAGGAGTTTCAGTTTCTTTTTTAGCAGTCGATTCTGATTCAGACTTATTGCTATTTGCTGTATTCCTGCTGTTGTTCTGAACCTCAGATTGTGTTTTCTGAATCGGATCCGTTGCCGAAACAACCGCCGATTTTTGCCTACTGTCGGCTTTTTCTTCGGTTTTGGTATTCTGTACCGAAGGCTCTGTTTCTTTTGAAACTGTGGCTTTTTCGGGGATTGTTATTTCAGTTGTTGCCGTTGCAGAAGTTTCCGTAGATTCAGAAACATCCGCAGCCTTTGAAACTACGGATATCTGAATATCGTTATTTAATTTTTCTTCTGCTGTACAAGCTGTGAATGTTCCTGCTGCTAAAATCAATGTCAACATTATTGCGATTTTCTTTTTCATACTATCGCCGTCCTTTCAAGCAACAAGTATATCCAAAGAAATTCAAATGTCCAGAGCATATTCTTAAATTTTATCGCAAAACTTTATAATTTCATTCTTTCTTTGTTCCACTGCCTCCTTATACTCTACTGAACACAAGCCTAAACTATCGCAACACTCAATCTCCAAATGTCCATAGAAGTGTTCGATGCTTTCAATAACTCGGCTACATTCTCTCATACTTGGACCAGTTCTTAAAGCTATTGAATATCCTTTCTTTCCGCTACTTATGGTAGCATGAGGGTCATGAGTGTTACACCAAGGTGTGCACCTATCAATAAAAGCCTTAAATTGTCCCGGAATGTCAGCCCAATATGAAGGAGACACTGATATAATAATATCTGCCCATTCATACTGTTGAATTATTTTGACTACATCATCATCTTGAATACATTTAGCTGTATTATGACAATTTCTACACCCTTTACAAAAACTTATATCAAAATCATCAATACAAATACTTCTGACATCATATTTTTCTTTCAAACAATCTGAAACAATATTTACTATTTCAGCAGTCGCGCCATTTCTTACTGGACTACAATTCATTACTAAAACTTTCATTTTATTTATCTCCCGAAATTACCATTCAAATTGAAAGATATTATACATAAGTCTAGAGTAAAAGTCAAGGCAAAATCACATACTCTGCGTAAAGATTTCTGATTCATCTTCCGACATATCCTCGGTTTCCTTTTCACTCTGCTGTTCATCAAGTGCCTGATGATACACTTCCATAACCTTGCTGTTTAGCATATCTCTTGACTCCTTTGAAATCGGGTGAGCAATCTCGCTGAACTTCGTTTCGCCGTTTTCATCAACATAGTTACTTGCAGGCATTGCAACAAATAAGCCTTTTCTTGAGTTCATCACTCTGATTCCGTGAATTGCAACCGCACCTCCGACAGTAACGCTTGAGAACGCCTTTGTGTTGCAATTATCAATATCAACGAGCTTATCAATTCTTACCTTGATATACGGCAGTTTCTTTTTCTGATTATTGTTTTTGGTTCCTTTGTAATTTGTATTCTGTGCCATTATAAATTTACCTCCGATTTAGTGTTTCTGCTTTTCTGCCCACAGCAGAGAAAGATGCAAAAGTGCATCTCTCTGTTCTTGCTCGGACAGACTGTCGAGGAAATCTTCAAGGGTGTAATTTTCCTCGAATTCTTCTGCAAGTTCGTTACAGTTGTAGCAGATTTTTTCTCTCCTGACAAGTACCGAGCCGTCATCCTGCTGGGTGAATGATAAAACATCGTTGTATCTGAATCCGATTCGCTGACGGATTTCAAAAGGGATTGTAATTCTTCCTTTTTTACCGAGGACTCTGTATATTTTTAGCATTGCTCGTCCTCGCTTTCCGCAAGCTCTGCTCTGCACTCATCACAGATGCAGTCGCAACAATTACACTCGTCATCAAAATTTTCGCAATCATCATCGCACCTTTCAATCAAAATTGCTCCGTCCACAGCTGAAATCTGCACAGCACAGTCGGATGTGATTCCTGATACAATAAGTGCGTCAAGCGGTATGCTTACATAAATTCTATTTTCCATTGCTAATAATACACTCCTTCAAAATTTGTTCTAAATCAATTTGTTGTTCGGTTGTTAAGTCAAGCAGGCTTAACTGTAACGGCTTGTTTCTCTGCCTTTCATACATATCGTAGTTGCTGATTAGCAGTTCGGGGAATTGTTCGCCTGCGTTGATTCGCTGTTTCATATTGTGAAGCCTTGTGAAATCAAAGAATGAGTAACCGTCATATAAATTGCGGATTTCTTCACAATCGTTGTATGAAACAAGCCATTTGCCTTTTGAATTTGCAAGTGTGTTTTTCAGCCTCAGATGATCATCCCAAGTGAATCCGCACTGATAAACATACTCACTTGAATAGTACGGCGGATCGCAGTAGAAAAAGGCATTGTCTCGGTCATAATGCTTTATCAGGACTTCAAAATCCTGATTTTCAATTACCGTATTTTTAAGTCTTTTGCCGACTTGCTCTATCAGTTGAAACAGGCTCACTACTGAAAATGGCTGACAGGCAAATGATTTTCCGCCGCTTGAATAGCTGTATCGCAGAAGTTTAAGAAACATTACTGCTCTGCGCAAGTCATAATCCTGTTTCATTTTTATATACAATTCAATGATTTCTTCTGCTTTCAAGTCGGGCAGGATAATCTTCGTCAACTGCAATTCCTCATCAAGGTACTTATCGTCAAACTTTTCCTGTTTAAAAAAGTTCTTTATGACATTAAAATCATCCCTTGAATTAAGCGGATAAAATCCGAGTTCTTTTATGAACGCCATAGGTCTGTCACGCATACAGCGAAAAAGGTTTACAAGATTATGATTGAAATCGTTGTAAACCTCCATTTTATCAGGCTTTTTCTTGCCTAAAAGTACCGCTCCCGAACCTCCGAACGGTTCAATATACCTTTCGTAATTCAGAGGAAAGAGGGCGTACAAAATATGAAGTATGGAGGTTTTGTTACCCATCCAACTTACAGGGGTTTTGATTACTTTTCACTCCTCTCGGAATATCAATCGCCCCTGAAATGACAAAAAGCCGTTGATTAAGTATTTAACTCAACCAACGGCTAATATATATGAAAACCAATACCAGTCGTTCGGAACGATTGATATTAGTTGTTGTTATTAATTTTTATCGTTTACTATTTTGATAATCTTACCGATTTCAGCAATAACATTCACGGTAACTGCATTTCCAGCCATCTTGTATAGCCTGCTGTCGGATAGTCCTGTTGCTTTCGCCTTGTTGAACTGATCGTTCGTGAAGCCCTGTAATCTCCAGCACTCCCTCGGAGTAAGCTTTCTTATTCTGCCGATATGAACTTCTCCGTTTGGCTCAACAAAAGCAACTGCGAATTTTTCATTGTTATCGAGAACATCTGAATTTTCTACAAAAACACCCGAATGTTCAGCCTTGCGGTTACTGATTCCTGATTCCTGCCTTGCAGTTATGCACCTTGCAATTTCTGTCAGCTTCGGATCGGGATTCAGGTCGATGAAATGGACACGAGTGTCCATTTCATTAGATTCATGTCGCTCGACCAGTTTGACACTTTGTGTCAACGATCGATGGCTAATTCTATCATTTTCCCTTTCAGGTAAAAGATAGAATACAGCCTGCGTTGCAGAAGTTGTCAGAGTATGTGCTACCTGACTTCCGACTCTGCCACGCCTTGAATTTTGTCCCGAAAAAGCAGTATCTATGCTGTCGCCGGGATATGCAATCTGATAACCGTCTTTGGTCTTAGATTTTATCGGCAAGCCAAAGTTTTCAGTATCTTCAACGAGATAAAGTCCCGAATGACCGCCGAAACCGCCCGAACCGCTTGTAAGTGTACAGCTTAGTCCTTTTGATGAGTAGATTCGTTCACCTTGCGTTGGCTTTTCTTTGTATAAGAGCTTTTCCGCTTGTTTGCGTGAAAGATAATACTTCTCTGGCACATTGTCCTCAAAGATAGCCGATAATGAACACTCGATTTCGTGACTGGGGAACTCCGAAATTTTTGCTGTTAAGTATCTGCCAGCACACATCATACCCCTCGTCGGCACAAGCTCCGCTTACTCGTTTCGACCGCAAGCGGTCAAAAGCTCGTTCGATATGCTGTGCCTCCTCTCCCCAAAAAGCTTATAGCTTTTCGGGGACCCCGTACGGAGGATTGTTTCAAATGTTTTGCCTGAGTCATGGTTAAGGAGACCGGGAACGTTTTCGAGGTAGAGATACTTAGGTTTTTTAACGGCAGCAATTCGAGCAATCTCGAAAAACAGCGTTCCTCTTGTATCGTCAAATCCTTTTCTTGCTCCGCAGATGCTGAAGGATTGACAGGGGAACCCTCCGACAATAAGGTCGAAATCGGGTAACTGTTCGGGTACAATTTTTCTTGCGTCATCAAAGTAAAGTTCACCTCCTGTATCATACATTGCTTCATATGCCTGCTTTGCATACTTGTCGATTTCGCAGTATCCGACACACTCAAAACCGCCTATGGCTTCAAGCCCTGAACGGAAACCGCCGATGCCTGCAAACATATCAAAAAATCTGATTGCCATAAATCTTCATTTCAAACGAAGATTTATTGATTAAAACTCACCTAACATTCCCATTGTCATTCCGCTATCCTCATCAGGAACCTCATCATCAACTTCTGATTTGGATTGGTTTTCTGCTTCGATTTCTTCCTGTGTGAGCTTTCTGAATGAATCCTCACAAGGAACAATACCAATGGTTCGATTGTTATCCCACTCGGGGAATATCGTTCCCATTGAATCAACAAATTTTACTGTTCCTCTTGTACCAGAGGTCACAGGTGCGTAAGGATCCTTTATACTGATAAGCTCAATTCTTGTACCCGGCGGATACAATTTCTTTGTGCTTTCAGCTATTCTGCGCTGTCTTTCGTATTCGTTCAAGTTATACATCTCCTATTTTTTAGTTTTGATTCAAGCAATATCCATTAGTGGGACTTCTGATTTTTATTGTCATAAAATCAACCTCCTTCTTTTTTTCTGTTTGTATTGACATTTTTGCTGTCAGAGAAATGTGAGATTTCATTTTCATCGCAATCATCATTTCTCCTGTCAAAATTAGGTTTCTGTCGCATCTCCCTTTCAAACTTTCTGAGTTCGGGTGTGTCGGTAAAATACATTTAAAATCATTCCTTTCAAATTTTTTGCAAATAAAAAAGGCAACCGTTCTAATCAAAAAAAATAAAACGACTGCCAAATAAAAAAAGAGCCAATTACTATATCTCTAAAATAAGAAATATAATGATTGACTCATATATTTGATAATATTAAATTAAGCAGATTAGCGAAAGTAATCAGTTTTCTTTACCTTTAACTAAATTTTGTAGCTTTTCAACAGCTTCATCTTTAGTTTCAGAATCCTTCACTATTTGGATAATTGAGTTCATAAGAACATCAAATTGTTTGTCTGTCATATTTTCAAACTCCATATCTTTTCCTTTCCGATAAAACAATTATCACTTCTACCGGAAATAAATTTTGTATATAAGTAATTGAGGCTCATAGAAAAACTATGAGCCTCTTTTGGCTCCCCCAACTGGGCTCGAACCAGTGACATCATGATTAACAGTCATGCGCTCTACCGACTGAGCTATGGAGGAATATACAATTTTCTTTGGGATTTGCCAAAGATTTTTGTCAAGACTGCACAAAGAGCAATCTTTTTTTGTTACTTAAATCTCCGGTAGTGGACTTAAACAACATATTTGGTTGTTTCCTCAAACTAATCAATAGTTTCCGGTACATTTCTGTACACTCGCACTACCGACTGAGCTATGGAGGAATATAGTGCAAAACACCCGATTAGGTGTTTTGCTTGTGTTGGCATCTCCCTATCTTTCCGGGCCGTCACCAGCCAAGTATTTTCGGCACCA
>OLGY01000892.1_pt1 | contig 17728 bp, 9 predicted proteins | sample 1605951 | NCBI WGS metagenome assembly OLGY01 (sample SAMN03283280) | human gut metagenome | biome: human-associated habitat; material: feces | host: Homo sapiens | place: Peru | collected 2012
AACCCCACAACTTACTCTGAATATATTGAGATTTTTTTGCCAAAGTAATTCAATCCTCGTTATTTTTTTTCTATCTTTGAGAAACCAATATTATTTACCATAAATCTGCAAAAAGCAATGCCAATTACTATTCATATAATAAACCCTTTTTCAGACAGCAGTAATAGTGTTTCTGCAGAAGAAACTGCTGCGATGCAACTTAAAGACAAGTTCAAAAAAGAGCTTAGTGGCTATAAGTGTAAAGGTGATATACTCATTTTTACAAACATCCGAATTTTTGGACAAAAGCGCAACGATATTGATATTCTCGTTCTCGGCAATTTTGATGATCTAAAAATGCCAGATATGGAAACCAAGAATCATGGCAAAGTTAAAGAATTGACTGTAAAAAGTTTCATCTTCAACATTGAACATAAGAGCCACGATTCTTCTGGAGTATTTAAGAGAGGAACAAATTATTATGTGAAATATTGGGGGTACGATAGTGATGCTTCTAAGCAGTGTTTTGAAGCAAAGTTTTCTTTGCTCAACTATTTTGAAGAACAACTATCCCTTAAACCTTTCATTTGTGATATTCTTTGGTTTTATGGCTTAACAAAGAAAGACTTATCCGACATTCGCGGGCAAAGGGCAAATGTGGATAATGCACTCTATTCCGATTTTTCTTTTAGGGAACTTGTTTCTGCATTACTTACTCAATCAGATGTACTTCAAAATGCAGCAGGTGATTATGTGCTCGACAATTTTACTGATGGAAAAGAAGGAGTCAATGCCATTTCCTGGCATTTTTCAGAAAAACGAATGCCTAAAGGAGAACTCACTCGACAAAAATTTGAGCTTCTCAGTAAGAATGATGAGGAAATTGAAAGTATCAGTAAGCATGTGGGAGAAAAATTTACTATCCTCACAGGTCGGGCAGGAACAGGAAAAACTGTTCAACTATTACAACTGGCTTTTAAATTGGCTCAAGACTACGACAGCAGGTGCTTGATTCTCACCTATAATAACGCTCTTGTAAGTGATATTCGCCGTTTAATAGACTACACACGAATACCAACAAAAGTAACAGGGCGCACAGTCCAAATCAAAACGATACACTCCTATTTCCACACATTATTAAGCCAAACAGGGATAGTGAAAGATCTATTAAATCCTAATGATTCAGATTATGACAAAAATTACAATAAGTATTTGGACGACCTAAATACTTATATAATAGACTTGTGTGATCAATCCGACATTCAATACCTTTTAGATAAATCAGAAAACTATATTGGATGGGACTATATTTTTATTGATGAGGCACAGGATTTTTCAGACAAGGAGAAGGAAATTCTTTTCAAAATTTATGGACCAAATAGATTGATTATTGCAGATGGGGTGGATCAGTTTATGCGTTTCGACAAACGACAAGAATGGGGAAAAGGAATTAATACAAATTCCATTTTCAAACCAAAAGAAATGAAGCTCGAACGCCGTCAAAAAGCCAATTTAGTGAATTTTGTTAATTCCTTTGCAAAATTAGCAGGCATAGAATGGTCGGTTAAGCCCAATCGGCAACTTCCAGGAGGCAAAGTGAAAATTTATAAGACATACAATTCCAATATTCATAAAGAATTAGTTGAAGATTGTAAAAAAAATAAAGGAGAATGTTACGACATTCTTATTCTTGTTCCGCCCACAATGGTGAAATATGACGAGAACGGATCCCATTTTGCAAATCTGGAGAAGTATAAGGAGGCTAATATTAATGTTTTTGATGGTACAAATCCAAAAAACCGCTTAAAGTATCCAACTACCGACATCTGCCGTCTTTACCAATATCAATCCTGCAGAGGATTAGAGGGGTGGAGTGTGGTGTGCAGTAAGTTTGATCAAGCAATACAGTATAAATTAGACAATTACCAATCCTCTGAAAACGAATTAGGGCTTGATAAAGAGAAAAACAAATATAAAAGCATAATGCTGTGGGCACTTATGCCGCTTACACGCCCAATCGACACTCTGGTCATCACATTGTCGAACCCAGACAGTGAAGTTGGAAAAATATTAAAGTGCCTCGCAACAGATTATAGCGATTTTGTAGAATGGAATATTAAATAGTGATATAATTATGGATTTTTTTCGAGATAAAACAAAAAACTTAGATAGGGGAATAACAGATTTTCTGAATTGTTATTTAACTTATTTTCAATGGAACGAAGGTCTTCGCTGTCATTTTTTTCCAGAAAAGAACTCTGGTGAAAACTCCAAAAACTCTGGCGAGATTTTGCTATTTATAGATGAAGACATCATTAAAAGTATTGGCAAAAATGCTGGTATTAATACCAACAGCGAACCTTATATTGAACACTTTAAAAATTCAGTAAAAATTTTTGTTGAAAAATTTTTCGGCAGAAAAGATGTTCTCTATGCAGCACAAGAGTTATTAAATCCAGAATTAAAATGCTTTGTTAGAGAGAAAAACGGAACAGGTTGTAGAATCATTCTTAATAATGATAACAATGCAATGGTATATGAACTCCCGTATTTGGCAATCGTGATTTATGTGCTCTTAACCATCGACGACGGCAAAACCCAACAATGGAACAACGTGAGAAAAGCGTTGGGAATAAAGGAAGTGAACAACGACAAGGACACAAATAATAATGGACTAACGTGTGGAATAATCCCCAAATTATGGAAAAATATTAACAATTATAATGGTCAATTCGACAAAGACGCATGTATTGGCCATCAGCCATATATCGGAAGAGTAAAATACCATCTTCCTCTATCAGCGGCTGCTCGAAATCGAATTAAGGCTGCACTGTACTATTCTGACGTTGGAAAGTTTACCGACACTATGTCGTTTATTGATATTATTGACCGCATTGCTGATTATACAAAACAGGAAGAGGAAATAAAATCGATATACGACAAAAGCAATAGCGTAAAACTCAGAAAAATCCAAACCGTAATTGATGATTTTGACTGGGACGAGTATGAAGAGCAATTGAACAGTTGTGGTGACGAAAAGGATTTTCACCCAAAAAAAATTAATGGTAAATTTGCATTAGGTATATATTCTCCGGAGATATCTTCATCGGAGAAAGCGACAGTTGTATTGCTTACAAATATTCAACAAGGCTTTGAAATCGATAATAAACGTAATAATTTTTCTGTTGATAACGATGACACGACTTATTACAATGACGGTGACACGCCTCGTGACAATTGTTATAATAATAATTTTGTTCGTTATAACGGAAGCGAAGCTGTTGAAATAAAACGTTATTGTGCAAAGAACAGCGAATACAATATCACATCAATTTCTGAAAAAGATGATAAAGTGTTTTTCTTTAAGGAGAAATACTTTTTTAAAGAAACAGGCGAACAATTTCTCATCCAAACTCGAGAACTGATACCTTCCAAATACTACATTATTATCGTCAAAAATGAAGGAGTAGAAAACTTTAAAAGGTGGTGCGCTGAAAACAACAACAACGTCGAACAGTTTACAGAAGAGGATTGCATTCGTTTCTTTGGAAAAAACTGTAATCTTGAAGGCTTTACTATATTTGATCACAATGGCTCATTAAATGGTCAATACTATAAAACGAAAGAAATAGAACACCAGATAAAAAATGAAAATTGCATCATACAGAGAGGCGGAATTACTAAAGGAAAGAGTGATTTATACTTTATAACGGCTTTGCCTTTCTTTGAAATTCCTCAATCTTACGACCTTAACAAGGTGAAACTCTATATCAGTTTCAATAGCGAGCTTTTTGATTCTTTTGATGGCGAAAAATTTGAAGAGGGGAACTGCGAACTCTTGAAAAAAGATCGCAGACTAATTATTGATATCAAAAACTCTCCAGAGTTTAGGACCGATGGAAAGGCGAGTTGCAACATAGGTATTGAACTGTGCAAAAACAAAATAGAACATTTTGCTTTTCTTGTTTGTGGGCAGGAAGTGAAGTATGATAGTACAAAACTATGGGAAAAATACACTTCTGAAACTAACAATAACCAGAACCAGCGAACTCTTTCTGATAACAGTTTTGTGTTGGAACCATTTGATTTAAGTAAACATTCCAATTATTTTTATTTCACAAACCTACTGGCTGCATGTTGTTACAGTAATGGTGATGCCACTGTTTCTTTCAAATATTTTGAGAAATGTGTGCAATATGCTGCCACTCATTTGTCGTTAGAGGGTGAAGGAGCTGACCTTATCAAGCAAGCCCGTGAAGCAATGGCGAAAGGTGGTGTTGTGAATATCGACTATGGCAAAAGAAAATGTCAAGCAATACCTCCCACTTTTATCAAATCTCCTTTTAGCACAATTTCTAACCAAAAAATAAGCAAAGATAACAAATACAAAGATATATCTTATTGTTTGTTTGGCTGTTATACAAAAAAGTTTTTAGAGCAGGTTTGCAATTACTGTTCAGACAACATTCCAATAATCCTTTTAAAGTATAACAACGCTGACAAAGATAGCGAAAAATTGCTTCCCCCTATCATTGGTTTTGGAGGTGGTTTCAATCCCGATAAAATCACCCAACAGCATGAGTGTTTCAACGACAATGACATTGCTCTTTCACTTATTGAAAATATCGATACAAAAATTAATGGCATTTTCAAGAACCTTTCTTTTGAAGAAAAGGATTCGAAATTCATTGATTATTTAAAAGACGTGAAAGATCAGCAATTCCCAAGAGTTCGACAAGATAAGAACAGGTTCTATAGGCATTGGTATTTAGAAAAAGAAGGAGAAAAATTTGCAGAAATCACATCTGAGCAACTACAATGGGCAAGCCTTTATTGCTATATACAGCGAGAAGAAAATGTTTTATACTTTAAAGGCAGTGATGCATACATACCTAAAAAGTTACAACTGCCTAACCATATAGAGCGAGCTTTTTATCTGATAAATATGGGATTACCCGTTGTTGAAAAAGTGTTTATATGCAACGATGCCATTTCTGCGCCTTATAGAATTGCTGCCAAATACTCCCTTTATGACAGTGGGCGCATTGAAGCATTGAAAAATAAATTTCCAAATTCAACAAGAAAGGCTGTTGGCGGGTCACACTATAACGTGTGGCTGTGGAGTCCAAAACAAAGAACTACACGACAACTGTATTTCGTTCTAAAAAACGACAATACACCTACTGCTATCGGGCGTGTTGAATCAGGCAAAGAGAGTGTTTATATTCGTCCAGAGAATAAAAATGCCTTTTTTAAAATCAAGGATACAACTATCAACGAGTTCTTCAGTTTTTTAATTCTGAATACTTGGCGATTTATCGGTTCTGATAAGGGCGTTGGTTTCACAAAGGATAGTGGAAGCACAATAGACATGAAATATGAGATTGACCGGAACGAATCAATCTCATTACCCGATATTGATCAATTTGATAACAAACCATTAACTATTTTATAATAATTATGAAAAAATTTGAGCACCTTTTCTCTTGCGACCCAATGGGAGCGTTTGAGAAAATTGAAGATGATTACGCTCGTTATTTCGAACACGCTTTCAAAGTGAAAAATGAAGCTGTCGACGAAGAGCGTATGAACACCTTAAAAGAAGGTGTGAATATGAGTAAGAAGCCATATATTGAGCTTCTTCCAGAATATGCATCAGTTAAAGGTATTGGTAAAGGAGAAGAAGGCATTAATAAACTTGCAAAAAAATTTGCCGACGCTTTTGGTGGAGAGGAAATTGCAAAATCCTTTTTTAGCGAATTTATATCTAAGGGATTGATGCGTGGTTTAATGAAAGACTTTACACCTTACGGACACCAAATAGGCATGATGGAAAAAGCCTTTGCTGGTGAAGGTGTGAAATATAAAAACACCGTTATCACCGCAGGTACCGGCTCTGGTAAAACAGAATCGTTTCTGCTACCTCTTCTTGCCAACATTTTTAAAGAAGCACAAAACTGGGGGCAAGCTGCTGACCACAAAAATTGGTACGAAGGCGTATTAGAAGGTGGAAATCATACACCCAGATACACCCCCAAGCAAAGAGAAGGCGACCCTCGTCCAGCCGCTCTTCGAGCCATTGTGCTCTATCCTATGAATGCCCTGGTTGAAGACCAGATGGCGCGCTTGAGAGAGGCATTAGATAGCCACGATGTGAGAACCTTTATGGACACCCACTTTAAAGGAAATAGATTTTATTTTGGGGGCTATAATGGAGACACTATCGCCAAGAAAAACTACGATCTGATTTCAGAAGCGGTTAAAAATGGTCAGATTACAAAGGGGAAACTCAACCAGATGCGCCAAAATGTGGCAAAACAACTCAAAAGCTATCAAGACGACTTCACAAAAATAAAGAAATGGGTGGAAGTTAACAAAAAGGAAGATGCTTTATATATATCACCCCGCTTGGAGGTTGATGACACTACCGCCGAAATGATCACACGCTGGGATATGCAAAAATGGGCTCCCGATATTATGATCACCAACACCTCCATGCTGAGCATTATGCTTATGCGAAAGGCTGAGGCTCCCATTTTTGAGCAAACAAAAAAGTGGCTCAACGCTGACGACATTTACGACGAAAATGAAAAAGAGGAAGCAAAAAAGAACCGCATTTTCCACATTGTGGTAGATGAGTTGCACCTTTATCGTGGCACTGCTGGTAGCGAAGTGGCTTGCTTGCTGAGAATGCTTTACGATGCTATTGGTTTACCACCAGTGATCGTAGAGAATGGATATCTTGTTCCTAATCCTCAATTAAGAATATTGGCATCGTCGGCATCTTTAGGCGATGAAGATGCTACCGAAAAATTCATGGAAGAATTCTTCGGTGTGTATAGCACTATCGAGGGTGAAAAGGTGTTTAATATTCAAGAAGGCACTAACCGTGAAATTTCTGACGAAAAGAAGCACATAAACTATGAACTTTTCAAAAACCTCACTCACGAGAATTTTGTGGAATTAGAAGGCGATGATGTAGCAGATAAGCAGCAGAATGTTGTTAATGATTTTTTGCAAAACAACTTTAATTGTAATTCTGTAAAAGACTTCTGGAACACATATCAAAATCAAATATTTTACGATTTCTATAGCGCACTACCTACTAACGTTGATAAAGACGACAAGCCTATTAACGGGTCAAAGCGCCCTATTTCACAGGAGCAGCTGGTAAAAACGCTGTTTAATGGCAATCAAGAAGCTCTTAAAGGATTCTTTATATTTCGAGGATATGCCGACAAGGTTTACAAGGGTCATAAGCTGCCTCGATTCCGATTCCATAAATTCTTTAAATACATAGAGGGCCTTTGGGGTGAATTGAATCCAGACCTGAACCGCCCAGTTAAGCACCTTTCTTACACCGCCGAGGAGGTGGGCAAAAATGGTAATAAAGTGCTGGAACTCTTACGCTGTGAAAACTGCGGCGAATTGTATATTGGTGGAAATAGAAAGGTGGAGGATGAGCGCACATTTCTCACGCTAAACTACCCTAACCTCAAACAAATCCCTAATTTCAATCCACACCTATGGTGCAGAATAAAAGCTACCAAGAATATGCTATTTTCTGGCCACACGACATAAATGATGCCCCAGAGCTCACAGATGAGCAATATGGAGCAAACGATCTTGTTGCATCAAAGGTTGACGGAAAGTCTAAAAGAGGAAATGGACATGCGAAATGGATACCAGGCCATCTTGATCCAGTTACAGGAGAGTTTATTCCCTACGACCCAACCGATTCTAAAACTGATTGCGGAATTCCTGGGTTTATTTATAAAGTAGTCACACATGACGCAAAACACACAGAGATCAGTCCAAAAGATGCGCAAACCATCTACGCAGCACCTTGTACCTGTCCTTTCTGTTTGCAAGACTACGCAACACGAAAATATACGAAGTCTCCTATTCGCAGTTTCCGTACTGGTATCGACCGCAGCAATCAAATTATCAGTAAAGAGTTGATTTATCAATTAGACGGTTCGTCTGCAAAATTGATTGGTTTCTCTGATAGCCGTGAGGATGCTGCCACACAAGCACTCGGTATAGAAAGAGAACATTATCGCGACATGGTGCGCATGCTTTTTGTAGAGTGCATCGAAGAAATGGACAACACAAGAATCACAACAGCCATTAATGAAATAAAAAAATACATCACTGAAAAACAAGATAAAGGCATTCCTTATAAAACATATAAAAACCAATTACAAAACCAATGGAATATTAATGATCAGTTCATTAATGATATATATCTTTCTATTGTTGAAAACGATGATAGCTATTTAGAAAAATATTTAAAAACCACTATTCCTCTCAACACTCTCATTGGGGAAAAATTTGATGGTAAACTTGTGAAAAAACTATTGAAATTGGGTATTAATCCAGCTGGCTGGGAATATCAATTCCAATGGTATAAGGAGGGGAAAATCATGCGTCATTGGAGTACGGCTTATGATTTTACGAATTATAAATTCACTGCAGATTTTTGGGAAGACTATTCGAAAATAGTGAAAGATATAAGAACGCAACTACCAAATGCTATATTTGCTAACTCGTTTGGCAAATATATGGGTGTGAGTGTGCTTGATTCTGGCATTGGTTATATTTGCTGTACAAGATCAGCAGAAATTGAGAACTCTAATGAATTCAGAAATTTAAAAAGTCTTCTTCCTGACGGAATTCAAGTGTATGAATTTGTGGACGCGGTTATTCGCGTGATGGGTGACAATTATCTCTATCCCAGCGTTGACGACAAAACAGATTGCCACAAAAAATACAAAGAATTAAAAGCTGCAGTAAAAAATCCTATCAAGCATTTTTGTGACTTGCATGATATTAAAGAAGCGGATTTAGGAGAATCTCTCGTTAATTTTTTGCGCCTACATTGTACTCAAAGAGATGATCTTATTCTTGACATAAATAAACTGTCATTCCAAAAAATGACGGATTCCACCTATATTAAATGTAGTAAATGTGGTCGCGTTCATCCCCACATGGGATTTGGATTCTGTACAAATGTGTATTGTAAAGAACCTCTTGATCCCAAGAAGGAAGATCCCAAAAAGACGGTTACATTAGAAGAACTTCATAAGCACTATATTTCTCACGACATACTTGTAGAACGCAGAAAACCGAGCAAATTACATACGGAAGAACTTACAGGTCAAACAGATGATATTCAAACTCGATTACGAGAGTTTAAAGACATCATTTTGGTTGATGATGATTTTTACAAGCAAGGACAAGAAAAGACCCTACCTATCGACATGGTGTGTGTGACCACCACTATGGAAGTGGGCGTGGATATTGGAAGTTTGCAAGCTATTTTCCAAGGCAACATGCCCCCTACTCGCTACAATTATCAGCAGCGTGTAGGTCGCTGTGGTCGCCGAAATCAGGCATTCTCTACGGCATTCACTTTCTGTAGAGGCAGAAGTCATGATGTTTATTATTACAATCACGCAACCGATGAAATGGTGGGCGGTGTTCCAGCCACACCAACCCTCTCTTTAGCTCCATACACCGACAGTAATGGTAAGAAAAAAATGAAAATGGCTATTATGAAGCGTGTTATCGTAAAAGACTTGCTTCATCAAGCATTTGCCGATCTTCCATTTGACTACGACCTTCAAGACACATCTGGAGAGTTTGGAAGGATTGGCGAATGGGAGGAGAATCGTGAAAAGTTGATACAATGGATTCGAGACAATTCAGAAAGCGTTAACAACACCGTTAAGCGATATCTTTCACAATTCAACAATGGTGACCAAATCGAAAAAGATTTTAATGAGATAGTTGTCTGGATCAACAATAGTTTGGTTACAGAAATAAATTATGTGGTAAATAAAACATCCATCCACGATATGGGCTTAGCCAAATACCTTACCGAAACAGGATTTTTACCCATGTATGGTATGCCTTCAGATGCTCGAAATTTCTATCATGGATATGATTATGTGAAACAAGAACCAAGAAGTATTGACCGGTCAAGTGAAATGGCTATCTCAGAATTTGCCCCAGGAGCAGAAAAGACAAAAGATAAGGGCAAATACCGCATTGAAGGTATCACCATTCCTATAAAAGACTGTTCTATTGTCATAAATAATAGAACACAATATCAGTTGGGATTTTACAATAACGATGGTGATGCTTTAGCTGACCGATATATCATTTCGTTTGAAAAGGATTTAGAAAACAATTCTGCCGAAGGCAACAACATTTCTGATATTATTGAAGTTAAGGATAAGAATCAGGGAACAGAAGATCTTAATGAGAATTTAACTGATAATCAAGGAATTATAGTTGTTCCTCAAGCGTATAGATCTTTAAAAATTATGGACAACAGGGGAACTCCTGCAGAAAACAACGACAGGGGTAGTAGTTTCGTTCAAAGTCAAATCTGGGCAAAAGAAACCAGCACCACAGAGGAGGATATTTCTAAAGAAATAGACAATGTGAGCGTTTCGATGCACGGTTTGGGTATGAATGAAGACCCTACTGTATGGCACATCAACAGTAATAATGGCCATTTTTATACAGGAAGTTTTTCTGCAAACGGTTTAGGGGATCCTAAAAAAAGAGGTAGCCATGCGAATTTCCTTTTCTATGAGGAAAGAGGAAATAATGTCCAAAAGATAACAAAAGGCTACGATATAGCATTAGGGTCAAAGAAAGTGACAGAAATGATAAAACTGAAACTGAAATCGTGGCCAGAATGCCTTGACTTATCACTGAACACTGGCAACCGATCTGCAATTAGAGCCGCATTCTATTCTGCCGCATTCCTGCTACAGCGTGCTTTGGCTGACCGACTCGATGTGCAGCCCGATGAAATAGAAATATGTGAAAAAATTGATGATCCGAACGGTTGTCCTGCGATTATCCTGAGCGACGCATTGGCCAATGGCGCCGGTATTGTGGGTTATCTATTTGAGGATGGAAAACTTAAAGAATTAATTGAAAGCATCGTTAATTTCAAGTCTTTTGACCCATCGAAAAGCGATGAGGAAAGCTTCATGCATTCGCTAATTACAGATGACCATAAAGAAAACTGTTTGACCGCTTGTCAAAAATGCTTGCTGGCTTATAACAACCGTGGTTTCCATCATGTGCTGGATTGGCGTTTGGGTGTTGGTATTCTTCGATTAATGATTGACCCAGAGTTCGATTTTGGATTTAATTGTAATAATAATATTGACGAATATCAAGAATTAGCTGACCAAAACCGAGTCTTTGAGATGGCAGCAAAGAAACTCAACAAGAATGACAGCGAACATAAGCATTATTGGATCGACACCAACAACGGCAGACGTCGTACAAAAGAACAAGAATGCACAATCGTTTATCATCCTTTATGGAAAAAAGAAGCCGCGATTAAAAACTGCAAAAATATTCCGACAGATGCAACCATAAAAATGTATAACACATTTAGATTGCTCCGTTCAGATATTTCCGCAGATAGCAATCCAGAAAACATCGCTGATATTATTGGCAATCAAGCAGCACAGCCAACGCCTGCAACAACAAGCAGCCCTATAGTCAATGCCGCACCAAGAGATACAGATGTCAATAATATTGCCCCAGACATTGATTTAGACTAAAGTTAATAGTTGATCAATTTAGAATAGAGGGTGTGCATTTTTGCACATCCTCTGATTTTCTGTAATAAACGCAGTTGGTGAGTTGTTGGGAAAAAAATTGTGGGAGTGGTGGGGCTTTTGTATCTTTGTGGATTAATTGGAGAAATGTGCGCTCAACTGTTCTGCATCAGCGGAATGGGGGCGAATTAATAACTTTGAAATTTATCTGAGATGAAATTTGCAGAAAAATGTAATGGGCTTTTCGATGCCACCGTTAATCTTTATCACCAGACTGATGATGTGGACGCAAAAGTTGCCAACCCTTACGAAGATGGCACCATCGAAGCAAAACTCTTTGTAAAAAACTGGATTGACACCGTGCAGTGGCACCTTGAAGATATTATCCGCGACCCTGAAATCGACCCTATCGAGGCTTTGGCTCTGAAGCGCCGTATCGATAAGTCGAATCAAGACCGCACCGACTTGGTGGAGGAAATCGATACTTACTTCCGCGAGAAGTTCGCTGATGTGAAGGTTTGCGCCGATGCCACCATCAATACCGAAAGTCCTGCTTGGGCTATCGACCGCCTCTCTATCCTGGCGCTCAAAATCTACCACATGCACGAACAGGCTTCGCGCACCGATGCCGATGAGGCTCACTTGCAACGCTGCCGCGCTAAGCTCGATGTGCTTTTGGAACAACGCACCGACCTTACTGCCGCTATCGACCAACTGCTCGACGATATTGCTGCCGGCAAGAAATACATGAAGGTGTATCGCCAAATGAAGCTTTACAACGACCCGGCTACCAATCCGGTGCTTTATGGCAAAAAATAAAACATATAGCAAAACCGTACTCATTACCCGCTTTTCGGCGTTGGGCGATGTGGTGATCAGTGTGCCGGTGGTATATTCGGTGTGCCGTGCGTACCCCGATGTGCACTTTGTGCTGCTCACACGCCCTTGGCCTGCAGAAGTGATGATTCAGCGTCCCGACAACCTGACGGTGGAGGGTGTGAATCCGAAGGGGTATGATGGGTTGCTTGGGTTGTGCCGTCTGGCTGCGGAAATGCGCCAGAAGTATGGCATCACCCACATGGCAGACTTGCACAGTGTGATGCGCACTTGGGCTATCGGTTTCTTCATGCGTCTGCATGGGGTGAAGGTGGCGCGCATCGACAAGGGCCGCAAGCAAAAGCGCGCCTTGGTGAGCGGCAAAATCCGTGAGCAACTCACCACCTCTCACGACCGCTATGAGGAAGTGTTTCGCGCGTTAGGTTTCCAGTGGCAAGAGTCGTTCAGCGGATTTGCGCCCATTATCGACAGCGAACTTGTGCCGCAAAAGCAAGCGAGCGAGCGATGGGTGGCTGTGGCTCCGTTCTCGCAGCACCGTGGCAAGGAATATCCGCTGCCGCTGATTGAAAAGGTGGTGGAAAGCCTCACGCAGATTGAAGGCGTGACTGTGATGCTCTTTGGCGGTGGCGAAAAGGAGAAAAAGGCACTTCGCCCACTGGTGCAGAAATATGCCCACACGGTTTCGATAGCCGAAATCAAACACAGTTTCACCGACGAGATAGCATTGATGCAGAAGTGCGATGTGATGCTCTCGATGGACTCAGCCAACATGCACCTCGCATCGGTGGCTAATCTGCCTGTGGTGAGCGTGTGGGGCGCAACGCACCCCTATTGTGGTTTCATGGGCTGGAAGCAATCGGAAGCCAACGCCGTGCAACTCGACATGCCGTGCCGCCCATGCTCGGTGTTTGGGCAAAAACCATGCAAGTATGGCGATTACCGATGTCTCACAGACATTGAGCCGGAAATGATTGTTGAAAAAATAAAGAAAGTGATATATGGCTAAGAGAATACTCGTGACAGGGGCTGGTGGCTTCATCGGTGGCTTTATCGTGGCTGAGGCGTTGAAGCGCGGCTACGAAACTTGGGCTGCCGTGCGCCGAACCACCAACCGAGAGTTTTTGCAAGATGAGCGTATTCATTTCATTGAACTCGACTTCACCGACGAGTTGGCGCTGAAAGCCACGCTGGCGCAAGCAATCGCCGACAATGGCGGCAAGTGGGATTATGTGGTGCACAACCTCGGTGCCACCAAGGCTGCCAACTATCTCGACTTCGAGCGTATCAATTATGGCTACATGCGACTGCTCGTTGATACCCTCAAGGCGCTCGACGCAGTGCCGGAGGTGTTTTTGCTTATGAGCAGCCTTAGCGTGATGGGCGTGGGCGACGATGAAGGCTACACGCCATTTAAAATCACCGACGACCCTGTGCCAAACACACGCTACGGAATGTCGAAGGCGAAGGCGGAAACCTATCTGAAGATGGTGCCCGACTTCCCTTATACCATTTTCCGCTGCACAGGCGTATATGGTCCTCACGAGCGCGACTACTTCTTGATGATGAAGTCGATAGCATCGGGCTTCGATTTCAGCGTGGGCTTCCGCAAGCAGATGCTCACATTCATTTATGTGAAAGACCTTGCCACAGCGGTAATCAACGCCCTTGAAGCAGGTCCGAAACGCCGCGCCTACTTCATCAGCGAATCACGAGGCTACACGCAGAAGGAGTTCCGCGAAATCGTGTGCCGTGAGTTGAAAAAGAAATTCGTGATACCCATCACTTGCCCTATATGGCTGGTGCAAATGGTGTGCGTGTTCTGCACCATCTACACCAAATTCACAGGCAAACCCACCACGCTCAATGTGGACAAATTCCGCATACTCAAGCAGCGCAACTGGCTTTGCGAAACCGCCGACACCGAGCGCGACTTCAATTTCACCCCCCAATATTCCCTTGAGTGCGGCGTGAAAGAAGCCATCGCCTGGTACAAACAAGCCGGCTGGTTAAAATAAAAATACACCTTTACAGGATATTGCCTTTACAGGGTAAAAGCGAAACACCTATTTAATCCAATTAAAACCCTATTTACACCGATTTTTTCTTAGGTGTCAATAGGATTGAAATGGATTGAATAGGTGTATTTTTATTTACACACGGATTGTTGGAACATGCCTTCGGTATCACCAAACGTGTCAACACATTGGAAACATGCCGAAGGCATGTCCCTACGTTTTGGCGTTGTCGTTTTGTTGCATCAATGCTCCCTATTATGCCTGTATTTTTTGATTAGGCGAGGGATTCGAGGATGCGTTTGAGCACCACTTGGCAGGAGATTTCGCGGTTGGCGGCTTCGGGGATTACCAGCGAGCGTTCGCCCTCTATCACCTCGTCGGTCACAATCATATTGCGGCGCACAGGCAGGCAGTGCATGAAGTGGGCGTTGCGAGTGAGTGCCATCTTCTCGGCGGTGATGGTCCAGTTCATATCCTTGCTGATGATTTTGCCGTAGTTGGGGTCGCGGAAGCAACTCCAGTTTTTGGCATACACAAAGTCGGCACCACGCAAAGCCTCGTCTTGGTCGTGCGTGATTTTTGCGCCGCGGGTGAATTGCTCGTCAAGTTCGTAGCCTTCAGGGCATGCAATCACGAAATCGTAGTCGGTGGCATTTATCCATTCGGCAAACGAGTTGGGCACAGCCTGTGGGAGCGCCTTGGGGTGAGGAGCCCATGTGAGCACCACCTTGGGTCGCTCCACCTCCTTATGTTCCTCAATGGTGATTACATCGGCAAACGCCTGAAGAGGGTGAACGGTGGCAGTTTCCATCGCAAACACAGGGCGGCCGGAGTATTTCACAAACTGGTTGAAAATGCGTTCCTCGTAGTCGTCTTGCTTGTTTTCGAAGCGTGCAAACGAGCGCACCCCAATCACATCGCAGTAGCAGCCCATCACAGGGATAGCCTCCAGCAGATGCTCGCTCTTGTCGCCGTCCATAATCACGCCACGCTCGGTTTCGAGTTTCCATGCGCCCTGATTCACATCAAGCACAATCACATTCATGCCCAAGTTCATAGCAGCCTTTTGTGTGCTCAGGCGAGTGCGCAGACTGGAGTTGAAAAACACCATCAGGAGCGTTTTGTTTTCACCGAGAGCCTTGTGCGCGAAGCGGTTTTGCTTCACTTCAAGTGCTTCTTTCACAGCGGCTTTCAAGTCGCCAATATCACTTACATGTTGAAATACCTTCATAACAAATCATTAGTTTAACGCTGCAAGTTACCAATTTTCTCCGAAAAATCCAACACCGCCACACAATTCCCTCACACGGAATTTATTATTTTACCTCACACAGATTCAACGAGATTCAACAAAAAACGCAAGTTCAAAGCAGGGAAGGCGAACACGGATTCAGCGAATTTTACGGATAAGATTTAAAAAAACTTAGAGTGAGATTTAACATCAGGCGTGCAAATCCTGTGAGATCTGTGCGATCTGTGTGAGGCATGGAGTGGATTTGGAGCGAGGCATGGAGCAAGGCTGTGGGATTTGTGTTGCCATTTTGGCGTTGATGGCGATGTGGTGTGGGCAGTAAATTTGCGCGAAAAAACTATGGAGAACACTTCACAATTTATGGAACTTTCTGAGAGCGAAATGCTGGATTTGTGGAAAACGATGATGCAGTTGCAACCTGCGCACTACGGTTGCACCATTGAGCGCACCGACGGCATCGATATTGACAAACTTTTACTTATCCACATTCGCAAGTGGTATGCGTCGCTGTTGCTGTCGGCACCCGATGGCATTGTGCCGGTGGAAGATGTGAAAGACCGGCTGTCGGTGATGGTGGCTGACAACGGTGTGGTGACGGCGATGGTGCCGCCAGAGTGTGTGCGCCCTGTGGAATGGAAACTAAAGGCTTGGCAAAAGAGTGTGACGCTGTTTTTGCAGCCAAATGTGCCCGAAGCCGCCTATCTGCATAACGAGTGGACACGCCCTGGCGTTTGCGACCCTGCCGCCGTTGACTATGGCAACCGCATTTTACTGTTCACGCTCCCCGACGGCGAACTTCCAATCTTTGATATGGCACGCTGCGTGGTGCGCCCCACCAATGGCAAATACATCTTCCACGCGTCGGTTTTGGAGAGTCTACGAGTCAACGGGGCAACAAGTCAACGAGTTGATGGGTCAACGGGGCAACTTGTCGATGATTCGAAATCTCGATAATTCGAAAATTCGAGTTTTCGAGGATTTGATTTAGTTGATTTAGTTGATTTAGTCGATTTCCACTTCGTTGATTGATTCGATGCCGTTGCGAGTAAGCGTCACGCGGAAGCGGCGCAACGTGGTGTCGCTCTCGTAGCGGAGTTGGAGCACGATATTAACATAGTAGATTTTGTCGCATGGAATGGTCACCACCGTGCCATCGTCGTTCATGTGACGAATGTTCACTTTCGGGTTGTCCATCTTCTGCAATAGGTTGTTCACGTTGAAGCGAATAATGTCGTTGATGCCGGCGGTTTCGTAGTGCGAGAGGTTGTTGAGTTTCACCCTGTCGATGTGTAGCGCCATGCGGTAGAGCATCACCTTCTCATCGGTCACCCTATTCTCCACCTCCATCAGTCGCTTGCTGTAGCGCACACGCTTCACTTCTTCAGGCACCTTCTTGTGGGTGATAAAGTCCATACCCTCCTTGATGGTGCCTATTCTATCCTCGTTGAGCAGTATTTCCGCCTTATTGTCGAAATATTTGTTGCCAATGCGATGCGCGAAATAGTAGCGCGACAGTTCCTTGATGCGGTCTTTAATCATGTAACTAATCACCAGCACGATAAAAAACGGCAGAGTGAAATTGCCGAATTTCTGCTGGAAAAAGAAACTCACCACCGTGGCAAACATCATCGCCAGCCCGGCGGCAATGCCCAAATACAGTTGCTCCACCAATTTGCCATCTTTCTTCTTCGGCACATTCAAGTAGAGGTCGCTGTCAACGTATTTCTTCAGCACACCGCTACGGTAAATCAAGTAGCGGTTGTTTTTCGCATCGTTTTCCTTCAAGTTCACATATCCCACCTTATCCCTGTAGGCATTCTCACGGCTAATCTCGGTCTGGAGCCTCTTGATAGAGGCAGCAAACAGTTCACGATGCTCCGCATCTTTCTGCATAAAATCGAGAATAAGGGTGGTGTAGAGTTTAAACATATTGCTGATAAACTCATCGCCGTAGCGGAAATAATTGCGTATGCCGTCGGCAATGGTGGGCTGGTACACAATAGTGCGCAGCGATCGGAAGGCACGCAGCACCTCGTCGAACGCCTGCAAAT
>OLGY01000896.1_pt1 | contig 17622 bp, 16 predicted proteins | sample 1605951 | NCBI WGS metagenome assembly OLGY01 (sample SAMN03283280) | human gut metagenome | biome: human-associated habitat; material: feces | host: Homo sapiens | place: Peru | collected 2012
TAGTCCTCGTCCTGCAGGACGTTGGGCACCTGAGCAGCCTCGACCTCATCGACGGAAACATTCAGGGGGTTCTCCTCGATGTCCTTTGCGGTCGCGGTCAGGCCTGCATCAGCCTTCAGCTTGAAAAAGCCGTTCTTCTCCAGCAGGGTCAGGGCGCGTGCCTCGTTGGTGGTGTCGTTGGGCACAGCCACCTTCACCTTGTCCAGCTTAGCCACAGCAGAAGAAGCTGCGGAAGAAGCAGTGCCGGAAGCAGCAGAAGATGCGGTGGAAGAAGAACCGCCGCATGCGGTCAGGGCAGCTGCAGCAGCTGCAACACCGGTAACTTTCAGAAAATCACGACGAGTAATCATAGTTTTGTTCCCTCTCTATTGCTTATTATAATGTACTGCGGCCCGCACGGCACAGTTCCGTGCTAAGGGCCTTTGACGGATGCATGAAAAAAGCTCCCGTCCTTGACCTTGAGCCAGCGCTCAGACAAGGACGGGAGCATAGCATACTTCCGTGGTACCACCTTGGTTTACCGCGCCCTTGCGGGCACAGCCTCGATGCTGCGGCAGCTTTGCTGCTTACAGCCGGACGCTGTAACGGGCGCATCCCGTTGCGAACTTAGCGCTCATGCACCTCGCCCGCACAGCTCCGAGACCATTTTCAGCTTCCTGTTTCCTGCCCTTTTCCATCGCCCGGGCTTTCTGGTAAGGATCAATGCGAAGGCCTACTCTTCTCTTCACAGCCATTTTTGTGATATTGCATTTATAATAATCCAATCGACCGGATTTGTCAACACCTACAACGAAGTTTTTTAGTAGGGAATTGCGATTTTTATTTTTCTCTTGTGCGCCAGCTGCGGACATGGTAGAATAAGACAGCATTATCTATAAAGGAGGTACGGCAATGAACAGCCGCGAGGTTTTCCCGGATGAAGAACTGCGCCGCCGCATCATGGATTTTATCATGGCGGCGGGCCAGACATTGCTGGAAAACGGTGCCGAGGTGTTCCGGGTGGAGCAGACCATGGAGATCATGGCGCGCTCTTTCCACCTGCGGGAGTTCCATGTTTACGTGCTGACCAACGGCATCTTTGCCAGCGCCGGTACTGCCGAGATCAGCGAGGTGCGCAATGTGCCTACCCGCACCACCCATCTGGGCCGGGTGGCGGCGGTGAACGCCCTCTCCCGCGAGATCGCAGAGGGCAGCATGACGCTGGACGAAGCCGAGAGCCGTCTGGTGCTGGCGCGGCGCATCCCTTTTCCCAAGGACTGGGTGCAGCTGGTCAGCGGCATGTGCGGCGCATTCTGCTTTGCACTGATCTTCGGCGGCACACTGCGCAGTGCGCTGGCGGCGGCACTGGCAGGCTTTCTTGCCAGCGGCTATTTGCTGCTGTGTGAGCAGCACGAGCTGCCCGGCGGCTTCCGCAAGATCAGCTGTGCTGCGCTTATCACGCTGGTGTGCATTCTGAGCTGCCGCGTGCTGGGCACACCGGCCAGTCATTCTATCATCGGTTCGCTGATGATCCTGACCCCCGGCATCGCCTTTACCATGGGCATCCGCGACTTTGTGCACGGAGATTACCTCTCCGGCACCATCCGCATGATCGATGCACTGCTCATTGCAGCCAGCATTGCCATTGGCACCGGCCTTGTGCTGAGCCTTTATACATTCTTTACGGGGGTGGTCGTGGCATGATGTTGACCAGTACACAAATTGGGGAGCTGGCCGCGCAGTTCTTTATTGCCGGCGCAGGCACCCTGAGTTTTGCCGTTCTGTTCGGCTGTCCGCGCAAAGGCCTGCCCTTCTGCGGGCTGGTGGGTGCCGTGGGCTGGTTTGTCTACGAGCTGGCCGTGATGCTGGGTGCAAACACCGCCGCTGCATCCCTGCTGGCGGTCATTCCGCTCACCCTGCTCACCCGCGTATTTGCCATCGTGCTTAAAATGCCGGTAACGGTGTTCCTGCTGTCCGGCATCTTCCCGCTGGTGCCCGGCGCGGGCATCTACTACTGCGCCTACTATTTCATTCAGGGCAACAATGCGCTGGCCCTTTCCAACGGCATCAGCACCTTTAAAATTGCGGTGGCGCTGGCCGTGGGCATCTCGCTGGTGCTCAGCGTGCCCATTCCCAAGCGGCGAAACTGACTATAAGTGTAAAAAGGCGGCAGTTCAAATATGACTGCCGCCTTTTTTGTGAACTTAGTTTTTGAGCTGTAAAAGCCAGCTCAAATTATTTGTGCATCTTGATCGTTGCAGTAACAGCAACTTCGCCCTTGCCGTCGCCCAGATCATTGATGCCGAACGGGCCATTATTGATAGCAACAACATCAAACAGATAACCGTTGCTCTCAACCGTTGCTGCGGGCAGCTCAGCCTTGGTCAGAACCTTCTTGCTCTTGGGAACAGTAACAGTTGACTTGGTAATGACCTTATTAGAGCCCTGCATATAGTAAGTAACAGTAACTTCCATCGATTCTTCCGGCGCGATAGGCTTAACAGACATCACAACGCGGTTATTTTCGCTGATCTGGTTCTTGCCGTTGTCGATAATCTCGTAGCCGGGCAGAGATTCCTTCAAATCGGACTTGTAAACAAATTCAGCATCCGATGCAACAGTAATCGTCATGGTGGTGCTCAGCATAGCATTGTTGACGGTATCGTAGAATGCAACCGTAACACTCTTGCTGGTAGCGATCTTCTTCAGGGTGACAAGCACGCACTCCTTGCCGTCGATCTCCTGAATCTTCAATTCGCCGGCGCTCTCCACAGTATAGCCCTGCGGAATCTGCTCAGCCTTGATTTTGGACACCAGAACAGTCTTGGCATCCTCATCCACAACAACAGAGCCATCCTTGCCAGCGGTTGCGCCGTTGCAAACGAAGATGACCTTGACTTCCTTGGTCACATTGGGAATGACAGGCGTATCAGGAGTTTCTTCCTTGGAGCAGCCAGCCAGCACACCAGTAGCGGCAACAGCCAAAGCAGCCACACCTGCACCCTTGAGGAACTTACGACGAGAAATGTTAGACATAAGAATCAACCTCACAATCTTTTCTGCACGCCCCCATCACTTTTTGGAGCCTGCTTTTCCTATATAATACCCCCCCCCGGTAACTGTTTGTCAAGTGAAAATTCAACAAAAAATAACACCAATAGGGCGGAGGCCTTGTTGGCCGCCACCCTGTTGGTGCTGTTATCTTAAATTTTAAAATCTAAATAATGAAAAGCCGGTTCAGCTTACTTCGTAGTAATGTAAACGGTTGCCTTGTCTCCCTCAATGATGCCGTTCTGAGTCATGTCGCCGAAGCCAATCAGCTCAGTAGCATTCAGAACTCTATACTTGCCGTTCTTATCCACCAGACTATCCAGCTGCTCCTGAGTGAGGTACTTTGCATCCACATCAACATTCAGAGAAGTCGGGGCGAACTTAGCGTCACCGGGAGCGCCGGTGCCATAAACATACTCAATCGTAACCGACTTCGTAGGCTTTGCAGCTGCCTTCTTGTGCATCTTAATGACGACAACGCCATCGGCAGGGATCTTCTTGTCCTCAGTGCTGTTGAACTCATAGTCCTTCAGATCGGCAGGCACATTTGCCTGAATGGTCGCAAAAGTCACGGTCTCAGCCAGAGCAGGAACTTCAATGGTCACATCACTGACGATGCTTTCGTGATTGGTCGTCACCATGTACTTCAGCTTGATCGGACGCTCTTTGCCCGTATCGGGAGCGCTCTGATCGGAGCAGCCAGCCAGCACACCGGCAGCAGCAACAGCCAGAGCAGCAACACCTGCGCCCTTGAGGAACTTACGACGAGAAATGTTAGACATAAGAATCAACCTCACAATCTTTTCTGCACGCCCCGCTCACTTTTTTGGGAGCCTGCTTTTCCTATATAATACCCCCCCCCGGTAACTATTTGTCAAGTGGTTTTTGGCACCTTTTGCCGCCGGATGCAGAAAAAGGGCGGCAGTCCTGTGACTACCGCCCTTTTGTGCATTTTGATTTTTCTTATTTTATACGTTGGACAGAATGACCTTTGCAGTAGCGGTTTCCCAATCAACATCGATTTCATCGGGAACATCCTTCGCGCTGTAGTACGTAGAGCCGCTGCATGCAGCCTGAAGTTTTTTCAAATCGCTCTTTTTCACCTTGCCGCCCTTTACGACAGAAACAGCCTCTGCATACTTGTCAGCATCCTGAATAGGCTTAGCATCGCCATAGAAGCTCTTATAATAATAGCCCACATGGACATCCACCATTTCCGGAGCACCGGAACCACAGCCAGCCAGCATACCGGCAGCAGCCACAGCCAGAGCAGCCACGCCTGCACCCTTGATGAAATTGCGGCGAGAAATCTTAGACATCGTTCTATCCTCCTGATTTTCCTGCTATTTGTACTTTTCCATAGCGAAACAGACTAACCAAGAATGTCACGGTTAGTTTGCTTTAACAAACAACAAGATACCATACTGTTTGTTGATTGTCAAGATTTTCACAATAAGTTAATCTACCGCAACTTTTTCAGCACATCCGTGTTATTTTTCATTCATCCTCAACATGTCCGTTCTTATCTCTCGTCTGCTCATGTTCTCCTCCTGCCGCCCGCATCAGCCCGGCAACCAAAAAACCCACATTGACCCCCAGAATAAAACCCACGATGCCTGCCGCCAATACCATTGTGCTGCCCTCCTTCTTTTACCATATTTTACCATATGTCATTTGTCGGATGCACTCGCAGCCTGTCGCAGAAGGCAAGATCACTGCCCAGCGTGCAAGCTTTTTTGCGCCGGAGCGTTGCAAGACTCTGCCGCATCTGCTATACTTTTGATAATACTTATATAAAAGGGGTGCTCTTTATGTCTGTTATGGATACTCTTGCCAGCCGCCGCACCTACCGCCGCTTTGCACAGAAAGCTGTTCCGCAGGATGTGGTGGATGATATCGTCGAGGCCGTCCGCCTGTCCTCCTGCGGAGCCAACCGTCAGGCTGTGCGTCTGGTGGTGGTGAACAAGCCCGAGGATGTAGCAAAGGTGCAGCCGCTGGTCAAGTGGGCTGCCTATCTGCCGCCGGAGCAGGGCACGCCCAAGGCCGACGAGCTGCCCACCCTGTATGTGGCCGTGGTGCAGGATACTTCCATCCCCGGCGACCTTGCCACCGACACCGGCATCGCCCTTGCCAACATGACCCTTGCCGCATGGGACAAAGGCGTGGGCAGCTGCATCATGGGCGCGATCAACAAGCCCGCCCTCACCGAACTGCTGGGCATTGAGGAACCGCAGAAGCTGGCATTCATGGTGGCGTTCGGCTACCCGGCCCACAAGGCTCACATTGTGCCGCTGACGGCTGAGACCGGCGTAAAGTATTATCTGGATGAGAACCGGGATTACTGCGTGCCCAAGCGGAGCAAAGAAGAGATCGCAAAATATCTATAATTTGTATATATACATTTCTTCTACGCATTTTTTGTATAATTGTTTTCAATTCGGTTTCAATTGATGAGATTTTTTGCACAAGTATTGACTTTTCAATTTGTACAATCTATACTAAATTCGTTCGCCAGATGTTCGATGAATCGCATCGTTCCGGCGTACCGCAAAAACATACAGTACATTTGAGGAGTGTTTGAATATGAAAAAGATCTCTCGTCGCAGCTTCCTGGCAGCTGCCGGTCTGTCCGTTGCCGCTCTGGCTCTGACCGCCTGCGGTGGTTCTTCCGCAAGCACCGCTTCTTCCGTGGCAAGCTCTGCTGCTTCCACCAGCGCTGCCGCTGGCGAGCTGACCACCGTTGAGGCCGGCAAGCTGACCATGGCGACCAACGCCACCTTCCCTCCGTATGAGATGACCACCGACAGCGGCGACATCGAGGGCATCGATGTTGACACCGCCAAGGCCATTGCCGAGAAGCTGGGTCTGGAGCTGCAGATCGATGACATGGACTTTGACGCCGCCCTGCTGAGCGTGCAGCAGGGCAAGGCCGACATCGCCATGGCAGGCATCACCGTCACCGACGAGCGCAAGGCTGTGATGGCATTCTCCGACAGCTACGCCACCGGCATCCAGTCCATCATCGTGCCGGAAGGCTCCGACATCGCATCTCCCGATGATCTGGCTGGCAAGAAGATCGGCACCCAGCGCGGCACCACCGGCTACATCTACTGCACCGATGACTTCGGCGAGGACTCTGTGGTGGCTTACGACAACGGTCTGACCGCTGTGCAGGCTCTGAACAATGGTCAGGTGGACGCTGTGGTCATCGACAACGCTCCCGCCAAGGAGTATGTGGCTGCCAACCCCGGCCTGAAGGTGCTGGAGACCAGCTACGCCGAGGAGGACTACGCCATCGGCATGAGTAAGGACAACACCGCTCTGGTGGAGGCCGTCAACGCAGCTCTGGAAGAGCTGAAGGCAGACGGCACCCTGCAGTCCATCGTGGACAAGTACATCACCGCTGAATAATCCGGCGGCTGACATCTGAGCCACGGGGAGGCAGCCCCCAATTGGGGCACCTCCTCTTTTTTGGAAAAATAAGGTTACAAAATTCTAACAAAACAGGAAAGTGAGGATGCGAATGGCTGCTCAATACGAACTGCTCAAAGAGCTGCTCAACAGCGGCACCAAGCTCAGCTTCGGGCAGGAGTTCTTCTTCAAATTTTATCAGGCCTTCATCCTGAAAGACCGCTGGCTGCAGTACATTCAGGGTGTGGGCACCACCTTTCTGGTAACGGCCATTGCATTGGCGCTGGGCATCGTGCTGGGCTGCGTGGTGGCGCTGGTGCGTGTGGCACACGACCAGCAGCGCCCCGGCCACAAGAACCCGGTACTGGGCTTCTTCAACGCCATCTGCCAGGTGTATACCACCATCATCCGCGGCACGCCTATGATGGTGCAGCTGCTGATCATGAGCATGGTCATTTTTTCCAACAGCCGCAACTTTACCATGGTGGGTGCGCTGGCACTGGGCATCAACTCCGGTGCCTATGTTTCGGAGATCATCCGCGGCGGTCTGATGGCTGTTGACCCCGGCCAGATGGAGGCCGGACGCAGCCTTGGCCTGAACTACATGACTACCATGGTGGTCATCATCATCCCGCAGGCACTGCGTGCGGTGCTGCCTGCTCTGGGCAACGAGTTCATCATCCTGCTGAAGGATACCTCACTGATCACGGTCATCGGCGGCAAGGAGCTGCTGTATGCCGCACAGGGCATTATGAACCGCACCTATGAGGCCATGTTCCCGCTGCTGGGCGTTGCACTGGTCTATCTGGTTCTGGTCATGCTCTTTACATGGCTGCTGACCAAATTTGAGAGGAGGATGGCACAAGGTGACCGATAAAATTCTGGAAGTCCGCGGCCTGACAAAGACCTACGGCGGCGAAAAAAAGCCGGGCGCAAAGCAGCCCACCCCCACTCTGGACGTGCTGAAGGGTATTGACATCGACATCTACCGCGGCGACGTGGTCTGTCTGATCGGTCCCTCCGGCTGCGGCAAATCCACCTTTCTGCGCTGTCTGAACCGGCTGGAGATCCCCTCCTCCGGCAGCATCAAATTTGAGGGCACCGAGGTGGATGAAGCCCACATCGACGCTGTGCGCCAGAAGATGGGCATGGTGTTCCAGCACTTCAACCTCTTCCCGCACCTGACTGTGAAGAAAAATCTGGAGCTGGCCCCCACCCTGCTGAAGCTGAAGGATAAGGAAGCCATCTCCGCCAAGGCAGACGAACTGCTGGCCCGCGTAGGTCTGGCCGACAAGGCCGATGCCTACCCCAAGAGCCTTTCCGGCGGCCAGCAGCAGCGCATCGCTATCGCCCGCGCCCTTGCCATGGACCCGGATGTGATCCTGTTCGACGAACCCACCAGCGCCCTTGACCCCGAAATGGTGGGCGAGGTTCTGGAGCTGATGAAGGAACTGGCCCACACCGGCATCACCATGCTGGTGGTCACCCACGAAATGGGCTTCGCCCGTGAGGTGTCCAACCGCGTCATCTTCATCGACGACGGCAAGATCCAGGAGGACGAGCCGCCGCAGGAGCTGTTCACGAACCCGAAGCATCCCAGACTGAAAGCATTCCTTTCCAAGATGCTGTAATGCTTTTCCACATAGAAAAACCGCTGCTGATGCAGCGGTTTTTCTTTTTACAACGTGTTATTTATATCGTTTGAACTCTGCTCACTGGTGTAAAGCACCATCAGATGGTTCGCGCTTTCTTCCAGCTGGGTCTTGGCCTGACGGAGATTTGCTTCTTCCGTTTTGTTCATCTTTTCAGGCTTATCCTTGCGCAGGCAGCGGCGCAGGTTGGCGAGGTCGGTTTTGATGCGGTTCTTCTCGTCCTTGTCCAGTTCCTTTTTGCACTTGGAGAGAGCCTCGTCCACCTTGTAGGCCAGCACCTCGGCCTGATTGTGCAGATCCAAACGCTCCTTGCGGCGGCTGTCCTCGGCCTCATAGGCGGCAGCATCCGCCATGGCACGCTGGATCTCATTTTCCGAGAGGTTCGTGCTGCCGGTGATGGTGATATTCTGCTCCCGGCCGGTGCCAAGGTCTTTGGCCGATACCTTCACCACGCCGTTCACATCGATATCGAAGGTAACTTCGATCTGCGGCTTGGAGGAGAAGCTTGCCCGGATGCCGGTGAGCTTGAATTTGCCCAGAGATTTGTTGTCGCGTGCAAAGTGTCGCTCACCCTGTAGCACGTTGATCTCCACGCTGGTCTGCATGGGGCGGGCGGTGGTGAAGATCTGGCTCTTGCGGGTGGGGATCATGCTGTTGCGGGTGATCAGCGGGGTGGCCACGCCGCCCAGCGTCTCAATGGAGAGGGTCAGCGGGGTCACATCCATCAGCACAAGGCCCTGCGCGGCTGCGCCGGTGGCACCGGCCAGCTTGCCGCCGCCCTGCAGCAGACCGCCCTGCACAGCCGCACCCATGGCAACACACTCGTCGGGGTTCAGGCTGTGGCTGGGTTCGCAGCCCAGCAGCTCCTTCACCTGACGCTCCACGGCAGGCATACGGGTGCTGCCGCCCACCAGCAGCACCTTACCCAGCTGGCTGGCAGAAATGCCTGCATCCCGCAGCGCATTCTGCACGGGAGCCACTGTGCGGGCCAGCAGGTCGCCGGTCATCATCTCGAACTGCGGGCGGGAAAGCGAGATATCCAAGTGGTGAGGGCCGTCCTTGCCCACTGCGATAAAGGGCAGGTTCAGCTGTGCCGACGGCGCGGCGGAAAGCTCCTTCTTTGCCTTTTCGGCTTCCTCTTTCAGCCGGCCCATAGCTGCCGGGTCGCGGGAGAGGTCGATGCGATCCGACTTTTTGAACTCGGCCACGGCATATTCCACGATGCGCTGATCGAAGTCGTCACCGCCCAGATGGGTGTCGCCGCCGGTGGCAAGCACCGTAAAGGTCCCGTCCTCGATCTCGATGATGGACACATCAAAGGTGCCGCCGCCGAGGTCGTAGACGAGGATCTTCTGCGATGCTTCGTTATCCAAACCATAGGCCACAGCGGCAGCAGTAGGCTCGTTGATGATGCGCAGCACGTTCAGGCCTGCAATGCGGCCTGCATCCTGCGTAGCCTTGCGCTGGCTGTCGTCGAAGTAGGCGGGCACCGTGATGACCGCTTCGGTCACCGGCTCGCCCAGATAGCTCTCGGCATCGCGGCGGATCTTGGCCAAGATCATGGCGCTGATCTCCTGCGGGGTCAGGTCTTTGCCGTCGATGTGCACCCGGTAGTCACTGCCCATATGGCGCTTGATGCTGGAGATGGTGCGCCCGGAATTTGTGGCGATCTGGCGCTTGGCCGCACCGCCCACCAGACGTTCGCCGTCCTTCGTGAAGGCCACAACGCTGGGGGTGGTGCGCTCACCCTCCGCATTGGTGATGACCACGGGCTTGCCGCCCTCCACCACTGCCACGCAGGAATTGGTCGTGCCGAGATCGATGCCGATTACTTTGCTCATACTGTCTGTTTCCTCTCCGGTGCTGTGCATCTTGGGGCGCAGCTCTTCAAATCATTTCCGAGTATATCTTACCGTCCCGATATGACGATTTTTTAGTCCAATTGTAAAGATTCCATGTCGTAAGCTGCGGCCCGGGCAGGCGGTTCGCTGGTCAGTTCCCGGATGAGCTGATCGGCTTCGGCCAGCCACTGCTCTGCGTCCGGCTCGTGCTCACGGGCCTTGATGGCAAAGCCCTGCCTTGCTTCTGCGGCCAGTGCCAGCGCTTTTTTGCGGCTGGTATAGCGCGTTTCGGTCTGGGCCACACGCAGGCACACCTGCGGGGTATACTCGATATCCGGCATATGGGCTGCGTTGGCGCGGGCACGGCGGTAATACAAAAGCGCCCTGCCATTGTCGCCCCGGGCGGCGCAGTCATCGCCCAGTGCAATGTGGGATAAGATCTCGCCGCTGTCCGCTGCTTCCTTCCACATGCGGCGGGCCTCGGCGCGGTTCGGGCGGGTGCCTCGGCCCTTATAAATACAGTCTGCCAGCAGGGCAAGACCCATAGCGCTGCCAAGCTCGGCGGCTTTTTCAAAGCATTCCACAGCCTGCGCCCAGTTGCCCTTGCGGGCGGCTTCCTTTCCGGCATCTGCTTCCTCATCACCGGGGTCTTCCGGCGTATGGCCCGCGTGCAGCAAACCGTTGAGCAGCGCGCCGTCCAGCGTGGCCGAGTGGCTCCACGGGTCCAGCACCACGCCGTCGATGCCCTCGGTGGAAAGGGCCAGCTCCATGGCATCTTGCAGGGAGTAATCCGCCATTGGCCGGGCAGAAGTGCTGCGGTCGGCGCAGGCCGCAGCTGCAGAGGTGAACATGGGCAGCCATGTGCGGCCCTTCTCGTTGCGCAGGGTCCACAGCTGCAGGTCCTTAGCCTTTGCCGTGGGCACCGGATGCTCCGTCCACGGTGCAGGTGTGTTGTGCACCGTCAGTGCCGTGCGCAGCGGCACCAGAACATGGGTCTCCATTTCCAGTGCATAGTTCAAAGCGCCCATCAGCGTCCAGAAGCTTTCTTCGTTCTGGCCTTTATATAAATTTTCCACCGCCTGCTCAAAGGCCGGGCAGCCGGTGCCCGCCGGGCTGTAGGCCGGAGCGTTCTGCGGCTTTCTGCGTGCTCCCACCGGACGCAGCCGGATGCCGCCGTCTTGTCTTTTTGCCATCTGCTCACCATTCTTCCAGTTTCTAGTCAGTTTTTAGTATAGCAGGAAATGGCTTTGGGTACAACGCCTATCTGTAGGTATCCATTTTTCCCTGCTCAAAAAAAGCGGGGTGCCAGATCAGCTTCTTCTGGCACCCCGTTAAAAATACATTTTTCCTGAAACGCCTTATTCCGCGTCCAGATCTTCTTCGGTCTCAGCAGCAATATAGATTGGTCTGTGCTTTGTTTCAAGATACGTTTTGGCAAGGTACTCGCCTGCAATGCCCGTACACAGCAGCTGCACACCACTGCACAAAAGGATGATGCAGACAAGGCTCGGCCAGCCGGAAGTAGGGTCGCCGAACATCAGTGCACGCACCACCACAATCATGATGCCTACAAACGCCAATACGCAAAAGGCAAGGCCAAGGCCCACCGCCATCAGCAGCGGAGCTGTGGAAAAGCCCACAATGCCTTCGATCGAATATTTGAGCAGGCCCCAGAAGTTCCACTTTGTCGTGCCCGCCACACGCTCTACGTTTTTGTAGTCGATCCACTTTGTTTTAAAGCCGACCCAGCTGAAAATGCCCTTGCTGAAGCGGTTATATTCCGCCATGCTCAGCACGGCATCGGTCATTTTGCGGCTCATCAGGCGGAAGTCTCTGGCTCCATCCACGATCTCTGTATCCGAGAGCTTATTGATGATTTGATAAAACTTTTTGGCAAACCAGCTGCGAACGGGCGGTTCCCCCTCGCGTGTCGTGCGACGGGTGGCCGCGCAGTCATATTCGCCGGAGAGCAGCAGTTCCAGCATTTCCGGCAGCAGCGAGGGCGGGTCCTGCAGGTCCGCATCCATCGTTGCCACATAATCGCCCTTTGCCGCTTTTAATCCGGCATAAATGCCTGCTTCCTTGCCAAAGTTCCGGCTGAAGGAGATGTACCGCACACGGGCATCTTTCCGGTGCAATTCCCGCGCGATCTGCAGTGTGCGGTCTTTTGAGCCGTCATCCACAAAAATGAACTCAAAATCTGCTCCGTGGGATGTTCCCATCTGCTGTGCGATCTTGCTGGCCTCTTTATAAAAAATGGGCAGTGATTCTTCCTCATTGTAACAGGGAACGACTAAACTTATCAGCATTCCTATTTCCCCTTTTGTGCAATATTTAAAATTATTGTAGCATACCCCTCCCCCCGGTTTCAACCGTTTTCGGCATTTTGCCCAGCGGTTTTCCGCACACTTTTGCTATAAAAACATTTTCTATGGCTTTTTAAGTTTTTGTACGCTATAATAAGTAGGATCCCATAAACCTTATCATGTAAGAAAGAAGGAGTATCGCCTTGAACAAGATGCTAGGCTATCTGAAGGGCTACAAGCGCGAGAGCGTGCTTGCGCCCCTCTTCAAGATGCTGGAAGCCACGTTCGACCTGTTCGTGCCGCTGGTCATGGCAGATATCGTGAACATCGGCATTGCCGCCCACGACTTCCACTATATCCTTGTGCGGTGCGGCATTTTGCTGCTGCTGGCCATAATCGGCCTTGCCTGCAGCCTGACGGCACAGTATTTTTCCGCAAAGGCGGCCGTGGGCTATTCCACAGCTCTGCGCCACGCCCTGTTTGAGCACATCCAGACCCTGAGCTTTACCGAGATGGATACCCTCGGCACCAGCACCCTGATCACCCGCATGACCAGCGACGTGAATCAGGTGCAGAGCGGCCTGAACCTGTTCCTGCGTTTGTTCCTGCGCAGCCCGTTCGTGGTGATCGGCGCCATGGTCATGGCCTTTACGGTGAATGCCCGTGCAGCGCTGATCTTTGTAGTGACCATCCCGCTGCTGAGCGTGGTGGTGTTCGGCATCATGGCTGCTACCCGGCCCCTGTACAAAACGGTACAGAACCGCCTTGACCGGGTGCTGGGCCTGACCCGCGAAAACCTGACCGGCGTGCGTGTGGTGCGCGCCTTTGATAAGGAAAAGAGCGAGGTAGAGCGCTTTGAGAATGCCAACGACCTGCTGACCAAAATGCAGCTTCATGTAGGCCATATCTCTGCCCTGATGAATCCGCTGACCTATGTGCTCATCAACATTGCCATTGTGGCACTGCTGTATGTGGGCAGCATCGAGATCAATGTGGGCGGCATGGCCTCCGGCGATGTGATCGCGCTGGTGAACTACATGAACCAGATCCTTGTGGAGCTGGTCAAGCTGGCAAACCTGATCGTGCAGGTGAGCAAGGCGCTGGCCTGCGCAGGCCGCGTGCAGGCTGTGCTGGACACCAAGCCCGGCATGGCCTTCCCGGAAAAGGTGCTGGGCGAGGTGCCCGCCGAAAGATCCGGCGATGCCGTGCGCTTTGACCACGTTGGCCTGACCTATGCGGGTGCCGGTGCACCCAGCCTTTCCGACATCAGCTTCACTGCAAAGCGCGGCCAGACCATCGGTGTCATCGGCGGCACCGGCAGCGGCAAATCCAGCCTTGTCAACCTGATCCCCCGCTTCTACGATGCCACCGAGGGCACGGTGGAGATCATGGGCCGTGATGCCCGGAACTATCCCCGCGAAGAACTGCGCGGCAAGGCCGCCATGGTCATGCAGAAGGCCCAGCTCTTTGGCGGCACCATCCGCTCGAACCTGCTGTGGGGCAACAAGAATGCTTCCGATGCGGACCTGTGGGCTGCACTGGAAACAGCACAGGCTGCGGAGTTCGTCAAAGCCAAGCCCCTTGGGCTGGACGAGCCTGTGGAGCAGGGCGGACGCAACCTGTCCGGCGGCCAGAAACAGCGCCTGACCATCGCCCGCGCCCTTGTGGGCAAGCCGGAAATTCTGATCCTTGACGACAGCGCCAGCGCACTGGACTACGCCACCGACGCTGCCCTGCGCAAGGCACTGGCGGCACTGCCCGGCAGCCTGACCGTGTTCATCGTGAGCCAGCGCGCCGCCAGCCTGCAGCACGCCGATCAGATCCTGGTTCTGGACGACGGCCATCTGGTGGGTATTGGCACCCACGACCAGCTGCGCCAGACCTGCCCGGTGTACGAGGAGATCTACGAGAGCCAGTTCAAGAAAGGGGATGCGCAGAAATGAGTGCAAAAGCAAAAACAAAGCTGACCCTTGAACAGCGCAAGGCCACCCTGACCCGTGTTCTGGGCAAGATCAAACCTTATTCCCTGTTTGTGGTGTGCAGCCTGATCGTTGCTGCCGTGAGCGTAGGCGCACAGCTGTATATCCCCATCCTCTGCGGCAGCGCCATTGATATGATGCTGGGCAAGGGTTCCGTAGATTTTGGCGGTGTGATGCGCATTATCATCGAGGTGCTGGTGGTTGCCGGTGTGGCCGCTCTTGCGCAGTGGCTGCTGAGCGTGTGCAACAACCGCATCACCTTCCTTGTCAGCCGCGACCTGCGCAACGAGGCCCTGCGCAAAATTCAGACCCTGCCGCTTTCCTACCTCGACAGCCACCCCTCCGGCGATATTGTCAGCCGCATGGTGGCCGATGTGGACACCTTTGCGGACGGCCTGCTGATGGGCTTTACACAGCTGTTCAGCGGCGTGCTGACCATTCTGGGCACCCTGCTGTTTATGCTCAGCGAGAATGTGCCCATCACGCTGGTGGTGGTGTGCATCACCCCGCTGAGCCTTGTGGTGGCAAGCTTCCTTGCCAAGCGCAGCTACAAGTATTTTCAGGGCCAGAGCAGCGTGCGCGGTGAGCAGACTGCCCTTGTGAACGAGATGATCGAGGGCCAGAAGGTGGTGCAGGCTTTCGGCCATGAAGCCGAGAGCCTTGCCGCCTTTGACGAGGTGAATGGACGGCTGCAGGATGTGAGCCTGAAGGCCATCTTCTTTTCCAGCATGACCAACCCCGCCACCCGCTTTGTGAATAACATCGTGTACGCAGGCGTGGGCTTTGTGGGTGCCGTGTACGCAGTGAACGGCGGCATCACCATCGGCCAGCTGAGCGTGTTCTTGAACTACGCCAACCAGTACACCAAGCCCTTCAACGAAATTTCCGGTGTGGTAACGGAGCTGCAGAACGCTCTGGCCTGCGCGGCCCGCGTGTTCGAGCTGCTGGATGCCGACGATCAGGTGCCGGAAGTGGACAACGCCAAGGTGCTGCAGCCGGACGGCCATGTGCAGCTGGAGGATGTCTCCTTCCGCTACCTGCCTGACCGCCCGCTGATCGAGGGCCTTTCCCTCGACGTAAAGCCCGGCCAGCGCATTGCCATCGTCGGCCCTACCGGCTGCGGAAAGACCACCCTGATCAACCTGCTCATGCGCTTCTATGATGTGAACGGCGGTTCCATCAAGGTGTCCGGCACCGACATCCGGGACGTGACCCGCGCTTCTCTGCGCGGCAGCTATGGCATGGTGCTGCAGGACACCTGGCTGTGTGCCGGTACCGTGCGGGAAAACATTGCCTACGGCAAGCCGGATGCAAGCCTTGAGGAGATCGTGGCAGCGGCCAAAGCCGCCCACGCAGATAGCTTTATCCACCGCCTGCCGGAGGGCTACGACACCGTCATCGCCGAGGACGGCGGCAACATCAGTCAGGGCCAGAAGCAGCTGCTGTGCATTGCCCGCGTGATGCTCTGCCTTCCGCCGATGCTGATTCTGGACGAAGCCACCTCCTCCATCGATACCCGCACGGAGGTGCGCATCCAGAAGGCCTTTGCCCGCATGATGCAGGGCCGCACCAGCTTCATCGTGGCCCACCGCCTTTCCACCATCCGGGAGGCCGACGTGATCCTTGTGATGAAGGACGGCCACATCGTGGAGCAGGGCAGCCACGACGAGCTGCTGGCGGCAAATGGCTTCTATGCAAAGCTGTACAACAGCCAGTTCGAGGGCGTGGAGACCTGAGCGCCTCTGATAGCAATAACAAAAAGGAGAGATGCGATGCATCTCTCCTTTTTGTTATCATTTGCTTTCAACCTTCTGCACGATGGGTTCATCGGGCGGCGGAGTGAGGGTGGAATGCTCCACGATAAACCGCTCCGCTCTCTCCCGGGCCAGACGCTGGCGCACCTTGCGTGCATCATTGGCGGGGAAAGTACGCTCGCCGTCCAGCTTGGCATCCCAGTGGGCAACGGCTGCTTCCACCTCAGCGTCCGTGGGGGCAAGGCCCTCCTTTTCTGCCACCAGCAGAAGACCCAGCCAGCTGCGCAGCTTGCGCTCTGCCTGCGCATGGAGCCATGCACGGAACTCTTCCACGGTCTGGCCGCGCACTTTAAGGAACTGGTCAAAGTTGATTCCGTTGGCCTGCAGGCTCAGGTTGAACTGGCGCTGCTCGGCAAAGTAGTTACCGCCCACCAGCTGCTTTGGCAGCGGGCCTTTCACTGCATCGCCCAGCTGCCATACCAGCTCCCTGCGGGCACGCTGCTCAGCCTGAGCACAGCGCTGTGCCCAGATCTCGCGGGCCACCTGCTGCCGCAGCGCCGCCTTGCCCGCTGCATCGGCTGCACGTTCTTCATCGCCGTGGTGACGGTTGATCTCCAGTTCAATGGTCAGCTGCCGGATGGGGTGCGGCTCCACGGTCTGCACAAAGCCGGTGTATGCTCCCACTTCCAGCGGCGGCAGCGCGTAAAACTGTGCACCCGCCCGGAAGCCCTCGGCCCGGTTCACGGCCAGCAGCTCAAAATCCGGATCGGTCACCGGCACCACATGGTACTCCTGCATCAGCTTCTCGTACAGCGGCGAGAAGCCTGCCAGAATGGTGCGGTTCACTGCTTCGGTCAGCAGGTCTTCCTCTCCCTGTGGGGCACCCGGCGCTGCCTGCACTGCCGCCACAGACTCTGCCAATTCCTCGGCACTGGCCGTAAACACAAGACGGCAGTCGCCCGGCTCCGCCATGCCAAAATGTTCCAGTTTCATCCTTTTTCCCCTTTCAGCGGGCAATGCCCACGGTCAGCACCAGCAGGGCCACACCCAGCACGGTGTACAACACCTCGGCTCCCAGCGTAGCGCGGTCGCCCTCTACGTACATCTTTTCCGGGTTTTCGGGGTCATAATATAAGGTAACGGTATCGCCCACGGCAAAGCTCTTGCCGCGTGCAGGCTTTGGGTAGTGTAGCCGATGGCTGCCGCCTGCCGTAGCAAAGGCCAGCACATAGGCACCGCCATCCCGGCTCTGCACGGTGCCTTCCACCGTGGCCGAAACTTTTGTTCCCTGCGTGCACAGCCTGCGCCGTGCCAGCACGCTGCGCAGAGCCATAAAGAACATGATGCCTGCTCCCAGCAGGAAAATAACGATATTGAACATTCTGCATTTTCCTCGTTTTCTCAGTCTGCGCGCAGGACATCCTCCCGGCGCGTCCTGTTTATTGTATCACACTTTGGCTAAAATTTCGCCCTGCAGCTGCCATTCAGAATGCATCAATTTTTAAGCAAAATTTTGTCGAGAAAAATCAAAAATAATGCTTGACAATTCTGCCATATCTGGTATAATAACTATCGTTCCGAGCGACACAGCTCACGAACAAAACAGAATATGCGGATATGGCGGAATTGGCAGACGCGTTAGATTCAGG
>OLGY01000900.1_pt1 | contig 17585 bp, 19 predicted proteins | sample 1605951 | NCBI WGS metagenome assembly OLGY01 (sample SAMN03283280) | human gut metagenome | biome: human-associated habitat; material: feces | host: Homo sapiens | place: Peru | collected 2012
AACCTTCCTTGCGCCCTAAGGGTGCGGTGATGGTTCCCCCTAAGGGACGCACTGAGCCTTTTACAATGGCAAGATATTCCCTCGTGATGCCGGAAGTCGCTTTATTAGCAATCATGGAAGACAGCATACCGGCGCTGACATAATGCTTCGCCACGATGGTCAGTCCGGAAGTATCCCGGTCCAGGCGGTTGATGCAGCGGAAGACAAAAGGACAGTTCTGCTGTTCAAAATAGTACGCGAGGGCATTCGCCAGGGAATTGTAATAATTGTTCATGGAAGGGTGGATCGGCATTCCCGCAGGCTTGTTGATCACCATAAGGTCCGCGTCCTCGTAGACAATATTTAACGGCAGATTTACCGGGGGAATCTTCTCCGAAGAATGATCTTCCCGGATATGCAGTGTCAGGGTATCGCCGGGCTGCAGTACATGATTCATAAAGCAGGGGATCCTGTTCGCCAGTACGGCACCAGGGTCTTTTTTTAACTGCACCAGATTCTGTGAGGAGAAGCCCTTCTGCTTCAGAAAGCGGCTGACCGGCAGCGGGGTTATGAGATTTTCTGTTGTATAAATAAGCGTTCGTTCCATAGAAATTATTATAACGAAAGATACGGATGATGACAAATGTATTTCAGACAAAAAGCGAATCCCTAATTGCAACCTGCATTACCATGTTGTATGATAAAGATAATTGCGAGTCAATAACAGAAGAGGAGAACCGTATCATGGCAGATACAGAAGTAAAAAAGATCATCTGCAGTTCCTGTGGGGCAGAATTCGAGGATACCCTTCCAAAGTGTCCCTATTGCGGAAGCCTGAATTACAAGGGCGCCGAAGCGGAATATCTGGGGAAGCTGGAAAGCATGCGGCAGGATATGCAGCAGTTAGAGCAGGTACCGGAGAAGGAACTGAAGAAAAAACTGAAAAAGAAACAGAAATTTGTGATTAAGCTTCTGATCCTATTGGCAGCATTGGCAGCGATTCTTGCGGTAATTGTGTTCCGGGCACAGTATATAGAACCCAGGGATGCCAGGGCGGATTATCTGTGGGAAAAAGAAAACTTCCCGGTTCTGGACCGGTTATACCGGGAGCAGGACTTCGAAGGACTGACAGAATTTTATGAACAGGCTGTCATAGAGGACAGAACGATCGCCAGATGGGAGCATAGCGGTATTTTCACGAGGCTCATGAGCTGCCGAAATGCGAGAGAATATCTGGCGCTGGAACAGAGTGGAGAGACACTTCGCGATTATCAGGAGACACAGCTTTTGGATGATTACTGGATCCTGCGGGGACTGGAATACAGTAGAGGAATGTCGGAGGAAGACAAAGAGTATATCCGTCCTTATGTGGAAGCAACCCTGAACAGTCTGGCAGACCGTTATACGTTTACCGCAGAAGAAGAGAAAAAATTCGAGGATAGTCTGCGAAATAATTACGGTTATCCCAGATATGAGGATTGCAAAGAATACATTACGAAGCATAACGAATAGGAAAGGATCATAAAAGCAATGATGAAATGTAAATATTGTGGGGGTAACCTGACACTGGAGCAGGCATATTGTCCGCATTGCGGAAGACCGAATGAAGAAGCCGCACAGCATGTCAAAGACATGGAGCATTACAAGAGCAACTTTGAGGATACCAAAAGTGATGTCTATGAAGTGGCGGAGAAAAATACGGAGATCATGTCACATATGATAATCATCACAGTGCTGGTGATCCTGTGTGTGGTGGTGTTTGTAGTATCTGCCCGTAGCTGGAGCATTCACAGAGGCCTGCTGCAGTTTGATGCAGGGATCCGGCAGAGCAGCTATATGAAACAGATGGAACAATATCTGGAAGATGAGGATTACATAGGTTTATCAGCTTTTTGCGACAGGCATTACATCCGGCCTTATAGCAGTAATAATAGTTATGAAAAATATCAGCTGCTCATGGAAGCCAGCGGAGCGTATCGTTACTTTTATGAAAGTCTGATGAAGGCAGTTACGATCAACTCCGGCAATGTATCCATACTTCCCGGTCTGTATGAAGATATTTCGGATTATTATGAGCAGCTGGAAAGGATTCTGCATCCTGTGGATAATGATTATAGGGCAAAACAATATCGGGAACTGCCGGAGGAGCAGAAGGAAGCCATTCTCCGGATGGAAGAGAATGTGAAGGCACTGCTGCAGACCTATTTTGACATGACACCGGAAGAGGCAGAGAATTTCGGTACGATGTCAAATGCACAAAAAATCTTATTCCTGGAAGAAAAAGGCGAGGTGATGGGTTATGGTAAATCTGAAGGATAAACTGAAACAGACACAGAAGCAGAGAGGAGCGCTGCTTGTGATGAATCTGGTGATCATAGCCCTGTGTCTGGTATTGTTTTGGGGAACCATTCATATGTTCCGGCAATTAAACGACGCCTTTTCCCGTCCTGCGAAGACCAACTGGATGGAGAATAATGTACAAAATGAAAATTATGCCTACCTGTTAGTAAATTATCACGAGGACATGGTGTACGGCGGCTTGCTGTCCGGAACGAAAAAGGAATGCTATGGTGTGGCGAGATATTTTGAGGCGGCGTCCATGTATAAGGCATTTCTTCAGACCGGCGATACAGAACGTGCCACCAGAGAAAAGGAGAAGATGGATGCCGCATATGAAGAAATGGGCGACTGGAATATCGCAGCCGACAGCATCCGGAAAAAATTAGGACTGGAATAGGGAAAGAACCTTGACAAATCCCGGAAGCATGCACTACAATTACTTGCATACGACAATGACGATGAAAAGGATCAGTACGATCGGAAAGCATCCCAGAGAGAGGGGAAGGACACGGTGACGTGCGGCTGGGAACCCCTTATGACAGAGGATCGGAAACCTCCCTTGGAGTCCTGTGCGAGACGCAATGTACCTGGAAGCGGCGAAGCATAGCGTAGAACCGGCGTTAACGGTGACAGAGCAGGATACGTATTTGTATCAATCAGGGTGGTACCGCCGAGTGATCGGTCCCTTTTTCGGGAGCGATGACCCGGCGTTTTTCGTTTCCGTAGATCGTATTAGCAGTTTATTTTCAGAAAAAGAAAAGGAGAGAGAAAATGGCAGACAAGAAAATGGTAGAAGCGATCACTTCCATGGAAGAAGATTTCGCCCAGTGGTATACCGATGTAGTGAAGAAAGCAGAGCTGTGTGATTACACCAGCGTAAAAGGATGTATGGTAATTAAGCCCGCAGGCTATGCAATCTGGGAGCTGATCCAGAAGGAGCTGGATGCAAGATTCAAAGCAGTCGGAGTACAGAATGTATATCTTCCCATGTTCATTCCTGAGTCCCTGTTGGACAAGGAGAAGGATCATGTAGAAGGTTTCGCACCCGAAGTAGCATGGGTTACCCAGGGAGGACTGAACGAGCTTCCCGAGAGACTCTGTGTCAGACCTACTTCAGAGACCCTGTTCTGTGATTTCTATAAGAATGACATCCATTCCTACAGAGACCTGCCTAAGGTATACAATCAGTGGTGTTCCGTGGTACGTTGGGAGAAGGAGACCAGACCTTTCCTGCGTTCCAGAGAGTTCCTGTGGCAGGAAGGACATACCGCACATGCTACCGCAGAAGAATCTCAGGAGAGAACTCTGCAGATGCTGAATGTATATGCGAAGTTCCTGGAGGAGGTTCTGGCTATCCCCGCGATCAAGGGACAGAAGACCGAGAAGGAGAAATTCGCAGGTGCAATTGCAACCTATACGGTAGAAGCACTGATGCATGACGGCAAGGCACTGCAGTCCGGTACCAGCCATAACTTCGGTGACGGTTTCGCCAAGGCTTTCGGCATCCAGTTCGCAGACAAGGACAATACTTTAAAATATGTACATCAGACCTCCTGGGGTATGACCACCCGTCTGATCGGTGCACTGATCATGGTACACGGTGATAACGAAGGTCTGGTGATCCCTCCCCGTGTGGCACCCATCCAGATCTGCATTGTACCCGTTATGCAGAAAAAGGAAGGCGTTCTCGACAAGGCGTATGAGCTGAGAGACCGCCTGGCGAAGGATTTCCGTGTCAAGGTAGATGACAGCGACAAGACTCCCGGCTTCAAGTTTGCAGAGGCTGAGATGAGAGGTTATCCGATCCGTGTGGAGATCGGTCCTAAGGATATCGAAGCAGGCAAGTGTGTGATCTGCCGCCGTGATACCAGAGAGAAGACCGAGGTGGCTCTGGAGGATCTGGAGACCAAGGCAGCCGAGATCCTGGAGACCATGCAGAAGGAAATGCTGGAGAGAGCAAGAGCACATCGTGACAGCCATACTTATGTGGCACATAACATGGAAGAGTTCGAGCAGATCTTCAACGAAAAGTCCGGATTCGTCAAGGCTATGTGGTGCGGATGTCAGGAATGTGAAGACAAGATCAAGGAAAAGCTTGCTGTTACCAGCCGCTGCATGCCTTTTGAACAGGAACAGATCGCAGATACCTGCGTATGTTGTGGAAAACCTGCGAAAAAGATGGTATACTGGGGAAGAGCATACTAAGATAATATATAACTATTCAGGGCGAATGTGATTCTGAATAGTTATGAAAATATTAATAAGGCAGATGAAGACGCAGGCCGGTAGTATTGCTACAGGGTCTGCGCCTTATTTTTCAATGATAATGCTCGGAAATGAGGAAAAATATGATCTATAATACATTTGAAATGCATCAGGAGGGATCCCTTCCGGGAGCACATTTAGTTACCTATATTCAGGAGTATTCGGATGCAATGGCAATTAACGACAGACCTCTGATCCTGTTGTGCCCGGGAGGCGGCTATACCAGAACCTCCGACAGAGAGGCGGAGCCTATGGCACTGAAATTCCTGGCGATGGGATATCATGCAGCAGTGCTGCGCTATTCCTGCGCCCCTGCGGAATATCCTACTTCCTTAAAGGAACTGGCTTACAGCATCAAGTTCCTGCGGGAGCATGCGAAAGAGTGGCATATCGATCCTCACAAGATCGTAGTGGAAGGCTGCTCTGCGGGAGGACACCTGGCAGCCAGCCTTGGGGTGTTCTGGGATGAAGATTTCCTGGCAGAGAGCCAGGGCCTTTCCGCTTCCGAGCATGAGCTGCTGCGTCCGGACGGACTGCTGTTATGCTATCCGGTCATTACTTCCGGAGAGTTTGCCCACAGAGGATCTTTTGAGAATCTGTTAGGCAGCAGACAGGAGGAGCTGGGAGAGAAGCTGTCCCTGGAGAAACAGGTAACAAATAAAGTGCCGAAGACCTTCATCTGGCATACCTTTGCGGATCAGTCGGTACCGGTGGAAAATTCCCTGCTGTTTGTCAGCGCTCTTCGCAGAGCCGGAGTGCCCACGGAATTTCATATGTATGAAAAGGGAGCGCACGGGCTGGCACTGGCGGATAAGCTGACAGAGACCAACGATGGCAGAGCGGTACAGGAGGAATGCACCTCATGGATCCGGCTGGCGCATACCTGGCTGGAGAGCCTTTTCGCAGGAGATGTGGAAGACGGACTGCACGCACAGGGCAGAGAATGGTAAGATAGCAATAAGAGAAAATGAAAACGCAAGGAGCAGTCATGGAACAGGCAGATACGATCATTCAGATCCCTCATTTCTACGGAAGTCTGAAGGGAATGCAGGACAAATTTGATAAATATGCAAGGCAGGATGCGTTCACCGGATCCACCAGAGAGGAATGGGAAGCCTGGAAGGAGACTTCCAGAGAGACATTAAAAGACCTTCTGGGGTGGAAATACATGGAGACCTGTGATCTGGCCCCCCGCGTGGAAGAAGTCGTGGAGCTGGAGAACGGCATTCGTCGGGAAAAAGTGATCATTCAGGTAGAGCCGGAAGTGTATATGCCCATGTATATCCTGATCCCGCCGAAGCAGGACGAAGAGAAGCAGAAATGTTTTCTTGCCCTTCCGGGGCATCAGGGCGCAGGTAAATTCAGCGTAGCAGGACGAGATGATATTCCCGCAGTAAAGCGGATGATCGAATTCTACCATTATGATTACGGCATGCAGCTGGCGAAGCGTGGTTATGTGGCAATCTGTCCGGACTGCAGAGGCTTCGGAGAACGCAGGGATGAGGCATTGCAGAAAGGAACGGATGAGAAATCCTTCCTGACCAGTACCTGTTTTCATCTGGCACATATGGCGGAACCCTTGGGAGAGACCGTGGCAGGCATGTGCACCTGGGACGCTTCCCGGCTGATCGATTACGTATATAAACGTGGCGAATGGGATACTGAGGACTTGGGAGTCATGGGATTTTCCGGCGGTGGTATGCAGACGCTGTGGATCTCTGCTTTGGATGACCGTGTGAAAAAATGTATCATCAGCGGATATCTCTATGGGTATCGTGATGCGTTGTTATTGCTCAACGGTAATTGCAGCTGTAATTATGTTCCCCATCTGTGGGAACACTTTGATATGGGAGATATTGCATCGCTCATTGCGCCGAGACCGCTGGCGGTCCAGTCCTGCCGGGATGACCATCTGAACGGTCCCAGAGGACTGGTGAATGTGACGGAGCAGTTAAATATTGTGCGGAAGGCTTACAGTCTGTACGGAAAAGAGGAATATCCGATCCACGATGTCAGAGAGGGAGACCACTGCTGGCATGAAGAGGTATTGGATATCGCACTGCCAAGACTGTAAGATATTTATAACCCCTGTTAATAGTTACGAAATATGGAGGAACGTATGGAATATATCGTTCTGGATCTGGAATGGAATCAGAGTAACACCGGCAAAGAGGATGCTGTGGAGAAGCTCCCTTTTGAAATCATAGAGATCGGTGCCATTAAACTGAATAATGAACGTGTCATGATGAGTGAATTCAATGAACTAATCAAGCCGCAGGTCTACCATGAGATGCACAAGATCACCAGTAAACTGATCCATATTCAGATGCAGGAGCTGGAGCGTGGACGGCCTTTCCCGGAAGTCGGGGGAGATTTCATGAACTGGTGCGGACAGGAGGAGCATCTGTTCTGTACCTGGGGAACTCTGGATCTGACGGAGTTACAGCGGAATATGGCATATTATGAGATGCCGCTATTAGCACCGGGACCGCTGCCTTATCTGGATGTGCAGAAGCTGTTTGCCATTGCTTATGAGGAGCGCAAGATCCGCAGAAATCTGGAATATGCCATAGATTTTCTGCATATCGAGAAGGATATTCCCTTCCACCGGGCGTTCAGTGATGCCTACTATACGGCAAAGATCCTGATCCGGATCCTGGAGGAGCACCCGGAGGTGCTGGTGAATCTGTCCTACGATACCTTCTGTCCTCCGAAGGACCGTGGGGATGAGGTGAAAGCGCAGTTTGATACCTATGTAAAATATATTTCCAGAGAATTTAAGGACAAGACAGAAGCCTTCGCAGATAAGGAAGTCGTGTCCAGCAAATGTTATCTCTGCCATCGTAACCTTCGCAAGAAGATCAAATGGTTCAGCGCCAACGGCAGGCATTATTACTGCGTGGCTTATTGCGAGAAGCACGGCTATCTCAAGGGCAAGATCCGGGTACGCAAGGCATATGACGGCGGCGTATATATCGTCAAGACCACGAAGCTGATCCCTAAGGAAGAGGCAGAAGCTATCGCCGCCCGCAGAGACCACGCCAGAGAAGTGCGCAAGAGACACAAGCACAGCAAGGCGGGAAATACCGGGGAATAAGCATAGAATGGGGGAGCCGTTTTTAGTTTGCTCCCCATGTTTTTTTCTCTTTTTTTAAGAACAGGTACACACAGATACCGGCAAAAACAATCGTTGCGACGATCAGTATCGGCAGTACCGGTATGGAACGGATATCTGTACTGATGAGCTTCAGTCCCTGATACAGTGTGAAGACGCCGAATACAGAGAAGATGGCGAAGGCTAGAGTATTGAGCAGCCCTTCCGGTGTCTTGCTCTTTAACAGATAGCCTAAAAGCATTCCCAGGATGTCTGCTAAAAACAGTCCCAGAGAACAGCCGAGCCATACGATCAGTGCGGAACTCATACCTTCATTGGCACCAAAGGTGATGGCGGTAAGCTGTGTCTTGTCTCCGAGTTCAGCTACGAAAAAGGTACAGAAAACCGCAAGCGGTGCGAACCGGATCCTGGATCTGCCGTTGCCCTCCTCTTCCTCGTCATCATCACCCGCAAGTGTTGATGCGGCAAAATACAGAAATGCAAGTGCAGCAATGATCTTGATGAGCCAGCCGGGAATGAATTCGCTGACGAGCCCGCCGGCGAGGACAGCCAGACCGTTCAGCACCAGGATTGCGGCAGCGGTTCCCAATATAATATCTCTTAATTTGTATTTTGAAGTAAGGGCGATCAGCATAAGCTGTGTCTTGTCGCCCATCTCAGCGATGAATTCCGTGAGAAATACTTTAAAAAACAATATCATTTGTACATCCCTCATTTATCTGATTATAATATAAATTGCATATACTGCATAAAGTGCAACCATACAGAAGCCTTCGACTCTTCCGATTTTCTTTTTGCTTCCTGCGAAGATCCATACACACACAGTAAATGCGATCAGTACACACAGATCAATGATGTTTTCCGTAATGATGCTGATGGGACTGATGGCGGAAGCGATACCCAGAACCATCAGAATGTTAAATACGTTGGAACCGATGGCGTTACCCAGTGCCATATCGACTTCATTTTTTCTGGCTGCAACGATGGAAGTCACAAGCTCCGGAAGAGATGTACCGATGGAAACGATGGTAAGTCCGATCAGCGTCTGCGTCATTCCCAGGTCGCTTGCGATTCTGGATGCAGCATCAACGGTGAGATCTCCGCCGAAGGCGATCGCAGCAGCACCGCCAATAATGAAAATAATGCTAAGCGGCACGGAGATCAGCTTGATCTCTTCATCGGAACCGCCCTCAATCTCAACTTTTTTTCCTTCTTTATTTGCTTTTAAGGCAATTCTGATCATGTAGAAGATATATCCGGCAAACAGACCTATGAATATCACACCATCGAAATGTCCCAGTGTCATGTTGGTCTGATCACCAAGTCCGATGGTTCCCAAAAGCAGTAAAAGACCGGCGCAGATCAGGGAAAGGGGGATGTCTCTCCTGATAGTTTCCCGCGCAACCTCTACGGTGGCGATCATTGCACATACGCCGATCACGACCATCAGATTAAAGATATTGGAACCGACGACATTGCTGACTGCAAGTTCATTATTGCCTGTGATAGAAGCCGATACACTGACCGCTGTCTCGGGGAGAGAGGTTCCCATTGCTACGATGGTAAGTCCGATGATGATGGACGGAACATGCAGTCTCTTCGCTACACTGGAGCTTCCTTCTACGAAAAAGTCCGCACCTTTAATCAGCAGTACAAAACCGATTACAAGGAATACAAGAACAAGGGCAAACGGGGCATTGTTAATAAGTTTCTCCATGTTTTTCTCCTTTGCGTGATCCATTACAGTGTTGTCAGCCGAAAGCTGTGCGATGATAAGTATCGACAGAGATAAAAAAGACTCATGTATATCAATTATCTGCCAGTGTGTATTATACACAGACCGTTAATAGATATACATGAGTCTCATTATTTAAGATTTGCCAGATTATACTCTAAAATTATAATCAGAATGTTGACAAATCACACCTTCGTGCTAACTACTCCCTCATGGAATATTTAATTCTTGATAAATAATATCAAAAAGAATTGCCGGTGTCAACAGGTGAATGAAGAATTCGTAGGGAGTGTTTTGCATTATTGGTTTGCACTGTCTGCATCAATTACCGATTGAATCTGCTGCATCAAAGAGTCATAGTTATCCTGGTTATCAATTCCCCCAAGGATCGGATCCCCTACAATATTGCCATTTCTATCGACAAGTATTGTTGTAGGAAATGCCATAATATCAGAGGCATATTTACCCGCATCGGAAGCAGAGTCAATGGAAATATTGCGGTACTTTGCACCTTGGCTTTCAAGAACGGCGGCAGCTTCTTTCATGGCAGCTTCATTGCCGTCGAAGGTTTCGGTATTGATGCCGATGACTTCGCCGCCCATTGCTTTGAGCGTATTGTTTAATTCATTCAGCTTAGACAACTCAGCAACACAGGGCTTACAGCCGGTAAACCAGAAATTGACAACGGTTACTGCATTGCCGGAAAACAGGCTTTCATCGACAGAATTACCATCAAGATCCTGACCGGAGAAATTCCGGAAGGGAGAGGCAGCTTCGGAATTGTTTTCCGGAGCAGTAGGATCGTCTGCGGTAGTTCTCTGTTCCAGTTCTGCGATCTGTTCTTCGATCTTCCGGATGGTTTTGATATCGTCCGTAAGTGTTTTCAATTCATCATCTGTAAAGGAGTCCCTGTTTGCTTCGACGGTATCAGCCAGATAATCAGCATAATTTTTGCTGGGATCAGCACCACTTTTGCTCATCATGCCGAATACCTTGTTCCATACAGCCTCATGATCTGCAAAAAGCTGGTTCTCCTGCTGATACAGATCATCCAGTGCTGTGTTGGAGCTGTCTGTGGATACTGTGCCGGTTTCCGTCAGAGACTCATTGGTTTTGTCCGTGCCGGCAGCATCCGTTGCGCCGCAGGCTGTAAGCAATAATGCTATGCAGAGTGTTAAAATAGTAAGGAATTTTTTGTTTGTTTTCATGATTATATTCTCCTTTAAGTAATAGTAATAAGATTATTTTCCCATAAACCGGTAGTGGATCGCATCCTTGGGACAAGCCTTGATGCAGGCTCCGCACCGTATGCATTCCGGATGGTCCGGATGCTTGCACACATCCACATCCATTTTACATACCCTTGAACATTGACCACAACCGATACATTTGCTGTCCTCCACCTTAATACTAAGAAGGCTGACCTTATTAAACAGCGAGTAGATCGCGCCAAGAGGACAAATCCATTTACAGAAGGGTCTGTAAAATAAAATACTTAACACGACAACTGTGATCAAAATAAAGCATTTAAAAGAAAAGAGTTTTCCAAGTGCGGACCGTATGGCTGCATTGCCCAGGGAAAGCGGGATAGCTCCCTCCAGAACGCCCTGTGGACAAATATATTTACAGAAGAAGGGGTCGCCCATTCCTATAGAGTTCGTTACGAGCAGCGGCAGAAGGATAACGAAAACGATAAGAATAATGTATTTCAGATATCTTAGCGGCTTCAGTCCGGCTGTGGAGAATTTTTTCCCCGGGATTTTATGAAGTAAATCCTGAAACCATCCAAACGGACACAAAAAACCACATATAAATCTTCCAAGTGTCACACCCAGTAAAATAAAAAATCCCGTGACGTAATATGAAAATTTAAATCGGGAGGATCCGATCACCGCCTGGAATGCACCAATGGGACATGCTCCTGTGGCAGCAGGACAGGAATAACAGTTTAATCCAGGTACACATACGGTCTTAGCGTTTCCCTGATATATTTTTCCCTTAAAAAAATTAGGGATGTGAATATTAGTAAGCAGTGTGGCAGCAGCCTGTATCCATCCGCGTATCCGGGCTGTCTGCCTTGATAGTGATTTTTTTCTCTTATCCAATTCCAACACACTCCAGACATAATTTTATTGCTTTACCAAGCACGACAGCAGCTTCGCCTCTGACTGCACCGTAGCCGATCATAGTGATCCCGGTGACGAGCAGAACGATCTGCGATATTTTCCTGCACTTCAAGTTATTGTTACTCCTTTCGATCGTGGTATTTATTGACCAGTTGACTTCGCTATTATACAATAATTGTTGTAAAATCTTTGTTAAGGCGGGGAAGGAATTTTGAGATTATTCATTGTTGAGGATGAAAAAGAAATATGTGATACAGTTGCGAAAAGTCTGTATGACGCAGGATATGAGGTGGATACCTGCTATGATGGGGAAGAAGCTCTTGCAGGTATCCTGACGGAGAACTATGATCTGGTCGTTCTTGATCTGAATCTGCCCGGCATGGATGGAATGGAGATCCTGAAGGAACTCAGGCAGGAAAATGAGGAGACGAAGGTTCTTATATTATCTGCAAGAGGGCAGATAGCGGATAAGGTTGAGGCGCTGGATGCAGGGGCAAATGATTATATGGAAAAACCATTCCATTTACAGGAGCTTGAGGCACGTATCAGAAGCCTGACCAGAAGGAAGTTTGTACAGAAGGATGTATGTCTGGAAAGCGGTGAGATAAAGTTCGATACCGTAAGGCGTGAGGCTTATGCAAAAGGAGAAATGGTATCCCTGACAAGAAAAGAAAATGGTATTCTGGAATATCTGCTTCTGAACATGGGCAGACCGGTAAGTCAGGAGGAATTGATGGAGCATGTCTGGGATGCATCTGTGGATAGCTTTAGCGGAGCGATCAGAGTACACATGTCTTCCCTTAGAAAAAAACTTAAGGCTGTGTTGGGATATGATCCGATTCTGAATAAGGTGGGAGAAGGGTATAAAATACGAGAGGAGTCCGATAGATGAAAAAAATGTCGCTGCAGTGGAGACTTACCTGCATCATTACATTATATATAGCGGTGATATGTGGATGCGTGACGATGCTTGTCTATAAAAACGGTGTATATTATATGGATTCCCTGCAGGAGGCTGTGGATACACGGGGAGATGATCAGCCGGACGATGCGGAGGAAATATATATCAGCATTCCGGAGGATAAGTGGGATGAGTTCGCTAATGACTTTTCTGTCCAGGTGTATAATAACAAGGCGGATTACAGGAAAAACAGCTTGATCATTTCAGCAGTATTGGCTCTTCTGGGTGGAGTGGCTACCTATTTTATAAGTGGGCATGCACTCAGACCGCTCAGAGAGTTTTCTGACAAGATCGAAAAGGTGCAGGCGCAAAATCTGGCAGATTCACGGATAGAAGAAAACCAGGTGAAGGAACTGAACCAGCTTAGCGTTTCGTATAACCGGATGCTGGAACGTCTCTCGGATGCATTTGAGATACAGAGACAATTTACTGCAAATGCAGCCCATGAGCTTCGTACGCCATTAGCCCTGATGCAGGTACAGCTTGATCTGTATCATTCCAACAGACATCCAGACAATGATGCAGACACGGTACAGATGATAAAGATGGTTACCGAACAGAACGACAGACTCAACAAAATGGTAAAGACACTTCTCGACATGAGTGAGCTTCAGACAGTAGGACGGGATGATGAAATCATCTTAGATGCTCTGGTGGATGAGGTTTTGGAGGATCTGGAACCTCTTGCAGAGGGCAAAAATATAAGACTGATCGGAAAATGCAAGGATATAACGATGGTCGGAAGTGACATCCTTATTTACCGGCTGGTATACAATCTTGTTGAGAATGCCATAAAATATAATCATTCGGGCGGGCAGGTCACAGTAACCGCAGACCGGAAGGAAAAACATGTGTATCTGTCAGTGGAGGATACGGGAGCCGGAATTCCTGAGGAACTTAAGGAGCGCGTGTTCGAACCGTTTTTCCGGGTAGATAAATCCAGAAGCCGGGAGCTTGGTGGAGTAGGACTGGGACTTGCCCTGGTCCGTGAAATTGTAAGAGTGCATGATGGCAGTATTACGGTGAAGTCCAATCCATCCGGAGGGACGATCTTCGAGGTGGTTTTGTAAATTGTAGCAGAACAGGGTGTTTGAAGAAGTATGATCAGAGTATTACAAAAAGCAGATATCGAACGAGTTGTTGATATATGGTTAGATACCAACTTAAAAGCACATTATTTTATTCCGGGTCAATATTGGAAAAACAATATTGATTTAGTGAAAGAAATGTTGCCACAGGCAGAGGTCTATGTGTATGAGAATGACTGCCAGATAGAAGGCTTTATAGGGTTAAATGATGAATATATGGAAGGCATTTTTGTCCGTGATGAAATGCAGTCGCAGGGTATAGGTAAGCTCCTGTTGAATTTTGTAAAAGAAAAAAAGATGAAATTATACTTAAATGTTTACCAAAAGAATACACGTGCAATTCACTTTTATCAAAGAGAAGGTTTTGAAATCCAACGAGAAGGATTGGATGAAGTTACCGGGGAAAAAGACTATGTAATGGTATGGCAGCGTGGAAATTCTTTGTAGGAAGAGTGGAAATTCCCAAATTTTCGAAAACATTGCAGGAGAAAGTAAATGAGAACAGAAAGCGTCGAACTTACCGTTTTATGCTTAATACATAAAAATGGCAGATATTTGTTACAGGACAGAATAAAAAATGACTGGAAGGGATATACACTTCCGGGAGGTCATATCGAGCCGGGGGAATCCATCGTGGATGCGGTGATAAAAGTTGTGGTGAAACGGGAAAAAATAATTTATAGAGGGGAATGAAATAATGGAGAAAATGGTTATTGTCGATGGTGAATCATACAAAGATTGGATAACAGAAATATCAAATGAATTTAAAAGGAGCCAAATTCGTGCAGCGGTAAAAATAAATGATGAAATGCTACGTTTTTATTGGAAACTTGGAAAAGATATTTCAACCATGAGCAAGCAATACGGATATGGATCAGGATTTTATAAGATACTTAGTGATGACTTAAAAAAGGTATTACCGGATGTTAAGTCATTTTCACCAACCAATTTAAAATATATGCGTTATTTCTATGAATTATATCCTTGTGCCGGAAATCGTCCACAAGCTGTGGACGATTCGACTATCGTTTTTAGAATTCCTTGGGGACATAATAGAACAATAATAGACAAATGTAAAAACAATGTGGATAAGGCATTGTTTTATGTGAGAAAAACACTAGAAAATAATTGGTCTCGTGATGTCCTGGTAAATTTTTTAGATACGGATTTATTTGAAAGACAAGGAAAAGCTATAACAAATTTTGCAAATACATTACCTTCAGTGCAAGGTGATTTGGCGCAGGCAATTACAAAGGATCCGTACAATTTTGATTTTTTGACATTACGGGAACAATATGATGAAAAGGAATTAAAGGATGCATTAATTAATAAAGTAAACAACTTTCTAATAGAACTCGGAACAGGATTCGCTTATATGGGGCGCGAAGTCCGTATCACAGTGGGGGAAGTAGAGAAATTCATCGATATGTTGTTTTACAATACACAAAGACATTGCTATGTAGTTGTAGAAATTAAGACAGGTAAATTTGACTCATCTTATGCCGGACAGCTTGGAACGTATGTTGTCGCAATTAATCACCAAATGAAAACAGAGAATGATAATCCAACTTTAGGATTGTTAATCTGTAAAGATATGGATAAAGTCGAGGCACAGTATGCACTGGAATCAACAAGTCAACCTTTGGGAATATCCAGCTATGAATTATCTAAGTTGATACCAGAAGAATTTAAGGGAAGCTTGCCTACAATTGAAGAGATTGAGGCAGAATTGAAAGATTAAAATCCTTGCAAAGGAAACATCGAAGTATATTTTCAATGATGCGGAGGAAAATGAACTCAACTGACAAATTTTAGTTTTAAATGGTTAGGAAAATTGAGGCCTGTGGAGTGGAAAAGGATACAATGATAAATAATTTAATCATTAGACAAGAGACCGAAGAAGATTATAAAAAAACGGAATTAATGATAATGAGAAGCTTTTGGAATAAATATTGGCCCGGATGCACGGAGCATTTATTGACTCGCATTATTCGTGATTCTCAAGAATACATACCGGAAATAAGCCGAATTGCAGAAATTGATGGCCAGATTGTCGGAGCCATATATTACACAAAAGCGTGGATCGTAGACGGAAATAGTAGGCATGAAATTGCTACATTTGGACCATTAGCAGTTGAACCAACATGGGAAGGAAACGATATCGGTGGAGCGCTTATGCGTGAAACAATAAAACTGGCCCAAAAGCAGGGAATAGCTGGAATTGTAATTATTGGAGAACCTTATTATTATCCGCGTTTTGGATTTGAGAGAGCTTCCAAATATAAAATTACAGATGCCAGGGGAAAATCATTTGATGAAATAATGGTATTACCATTAAATGATGATTTTTCATTAATCAGAGGAAAGCTCATTGAAAGTTCTGATTTTGAAAAGCTCGGTGACGAAGCAGCGTTGCTTAGAATCAGTGAAGAGTTTCCCGAGTACCGCAAAGTAAAAGTTAAGGAGGGTTTTATGCAGATTTTTGAGCAACATTTAGGTGTGGTTGAATCTGTAGAAAATGATATATATAATGTACGTTATTGGGAAAAACTCATTCCTGCAAAATTGGCGGGTGATATTAATGAAAAACCAAAGGCAGGAAGTGATGTTAAGTTTAAATGGAACCATGGGGGAGAGTCGGAAATCACAATGGTGTTTAAAAATCTATTAGAAGAATAATGCGAAGGTATAGGAGAAAAGAAATAATGAAAATCTACATAGATTTTGACGATGTATTATGTGAAACCGCAGAATATTTTACAAAAATTGCGAAAGAAATGTTCGGCATTGAGGTCCCTTATAGACAGGTTCAATTTTTCAATTTGCAGAAATCCTTTGACCTGAATGATGCACAGTATGAAGTCTTAATGAAGGCGGGACATTTACCGGGAAATCTGCTGAATTACGAGGAGACACCGGGGGCTTCGGAGGTAATTAATAAGTGGGTGGATCAGGGACACGAGGTTTTTATCATTACCGGAAGGCCGTTCAATTCCTACGAACCATCAAGGCAATGGCTTGACGAACATCACATGGAAAGAGTCCCCTTATTTTGCGTAGATAAATACGGACGCGAAACAGCGAAACAGGATTATAGATATAATATGACATTGGCGGAACTTTACAACATGACCTTTGATTTTGCGGTAGAGGATTCTCCGGCGGCGTTTGAGCATGTAATGCATTTTGATAATTGCAGAGTAGCTGTGTTCGACCGTCCCTGGAACAGCCGGGCAGAATTTCCCAATGACAGATTTGCGAGATGTATGGACTGGCAGGAGATCGACAAGCTGTTTGAAAGCCTTGTAAAATCGTAAAAAGAAAACTATAGAGAAGGATTTAAGGAAAAATATGAGTAATGTAGGACTGGAATTTGCCACGGCGGTCAACTGGTATGAAATAGCAAAAGCTTTAGATTACGGAAAAAGTAATTTGGACAGCGAGACTTATAAAAAGGTCGTAGGGAATTTTAAGAAAATGATAAAACATATCCTTCTGTGGGTACTCATCGCTATGGCTGTCGGAAGCGGCATTGCTGCCATAAGCAAATATGTATCGGATGCGAAAATGAACGCTCTGCTGGAGTCGAATAACGCAACGCAGTGGGTAACGGGCGTAAGAGCAGACGCGACGACCGTTCAATATACTAGAGGGGAATCTTATCGTTACGATGTTTCCGCATTGGGAATAAATATGGATTCGGATTTCCCGGAACAACGTTCACTGATCTTGCTGTTGGACGACAACAACCAGCTACAGAACGTTATCTCACAAAAGGAATTTGAAAAAATAAGTAATATCTTTCCGATCGGGCTTGTCCTGTGGATGGTTGTAGCGGCAGTAATTTTGATAGGATATGCAATTTACATACGGAAAAGGGCATCTTACGGAAGAAAATGGTATGCATTCATGAAGTGGGTAAATACCGGCGATGAAAGTCTTTTAAATATGTTAAAAGAAGATTGCTGATACAGAC
>OLGY01000904.1_pt1 | contig 17538 bp, 6 predicted proteins | sample 1605951 | NCBI WGS metagenome assembly OLGY01 (sample SAMN03283280) | human gut metagenome | biome: human-associated habitat; material: feces | host: Homo sapiens | place: Peru | collected 2012
AGTTTCTAAATGGGTTGATGGTGGTAAATTCTACGTTGGCGCAGATGGAAAATGGGTTAAAAACAAATAATATCAGGCTGAAGACCTGAACAATAATATCCTCTATATTAATAAGAATTAATTAGCAAGTTGATTCTATAATATAGAGGATATTTTATTATCTAAAAAGTCATGAAAATAACCAACCAATGTTAAAAGCTAATGACTACCAATGATATTTTATTATCTAAAAGGATATAAAAATAATCCTATACATTTATGGAATACATACAAAATTCTAAAAATTTACTAAAAAGGCACCATTATATGCCAAAAAACAACTCTCATACATATTCCAAAAACTTAAAATCTTGTTGAAATTTAATATACTAGCATATATAATAGTCCCTATCGGGACGTATCGATCCTAGAACGTGATAAAGGAGGGTGGACTATGTAGAGAATGTTAAGTGCTTTTTAGTGAAAAGTTGTTAAGTAAACATTATTAATTATGAAATGGAGATTATCATGAAGAAGAGATTTATGAAATCATTTCTGGCGGTAGTTACATCGGTTTCAATGCTGATGACAGGTATAACTATACCGGAAATGAAAAGTTATGCATCAGAAGCAGTAATAGCACAGACTTCTGAGACAGTAGCGGCTTCGTCAAACAAATATGGTTTATTGGATAAAGCCTGTGATGGTTTGATACTTCATTGCTGGAACTGGTCATACAACGAGATAAAGAACAGTATGGCTGAGATTGCAAAAGCAGGTTATACATCATTACAGACATCACCTGTGCAGATGCCTAAGGATGCAGGTTCTAATGATACACAGGGAACATGGTGGAAAGTATATCAGCCTACAACACTTAGTATGGTTGACAGCCATCCTTGGTTCGGTACAAAAGAGGAATTCAAGGCTATGTGTGATGAAGCTGAGAAATACGGAATCAAGGTTATTGTAGATATTGTTGCTAACCATATGGCTAACAATACAGGTAGTATTGGTAACTCAAGAGGAGATATCTGTAGTCAGAATGATCCGACATTCAGAGATGATGACAGTTGCTGGCATTTGAATGGTTCTAAAGGAATTGATTATGGCAATCAGCACCGTAATGGAGACACAACAAGTTTAACATGGGGATTTGGTGGTTGGCCAGATCTTAATACAGGAAGTAAAAAGGTACAGAATGCAATTGTTTCTTTATTAAAAGAATGTGTTGATCTTGGTGCAGACGGATTCAGATTCGATGCAGCTAAGCATATCGAACTTCCAAGTGATCCGGGTGGAGCATCAGATTTCTGGCCTTATGTTACAAGTGCTATTAAGGAATATAAACCTGATGTTTATCTCTATGGTGAGATTCTTGATGATTCAGCAACATTTATTTCAAATTATACGAAATATATTGCTGTTACAGATAACAGAGCAGGTAATGCAACATCATGGGGCGTAAATAATCATGATATTGGAGCAGCAGCAAATTCTTCCCTTACATATAAAGGAGAGTTAGGAGATAATATTGTTCTCTGGGCTGAGTCTCACGATACATATGCCAATGATGGCTTTACAGGTCCTTCAACAAAGCTTTCACAGAGTGTTATAAACAGATCATGGGCTATTCAGGCTGCAAGAGATTTTGCAGTACTCTATTATATCCGTCCGGGCGATACTGGAGCTAAGATGGGTTCAAAAAGTACAAATACAGCATGGAAAGATTCAGAAGTAGTTGAAGTTAATAAATTCCATAACTACTTTAGTGGAAAATCAGAATATATGTCATCATATGACAGTTCAGTAGTATTAGTAGAAAGAGGTTCTAATACTGCACAAGGTGGTGTTGTTCTTGTAAATATTGGTGGTGGCTCTAAGAATGTTACAGGAGCTGAAACTCATTTATTAGCAGATGGCACATATAAAGACCAGGTATCAGGAAGTGAGTTCAAGGTATCAGGTGGTAAGATTTCAGGTAACATAGGAAGTACAGGTGTTGCAGTTGTCTATAATAAGAAACCAATTACATTAGATCCTGAAGCAACTATTTCGCAGGAAGGCGGAGAGTTTACAAGTGATACATTAACACTTAAGCTCAACTTAGTTAATGCAATATCAGGTACATATAAGATTGGTTCACAGTCAGTTAAGACATTTACAGCAGCTAAATCAATTACAATTGGTGCAGATATGGCATATGGCGAAAGTGTTGATATAGTTCTTACTGCAACAGATGGTAAGACAACATCAGACCCTGTTACATACACATTTACTAAAGTAGAGAAGACTGATAATATTGCATACATAAAAGTACCATCAGGCTGGACTGGAGATATATATTGTTATGCATATGATTCAGCAACAGAGAAGGTTAATAATGGAGAATGGCCTGGCGAGAAGATGACATATGATTCAGCAACAGGTTATTATAAATATACAATTCCTGAAAATATTAAGGCTCCAAGAGTTGTCTTCTATAATTCAATAGCTAACCGTTATCCGGACGACCGGGAACCGGGACTTCTGTTTGAATCATCAGGTTCGTGGTTATATGCTGATGGCAAATGGTCAAAGATGACATCTGCAACAGAGAACGGAACAGTAATAGTTAAATATGTAGATGAATCAGGCAATGAAATAGCTACATCTAAGAAATTAACAGGTAAAGTAGGAGCTTCTTATACAACTTCTGCTGCAACAGTAAGTGGATATAAATTAAAGACAACACCTTCTAATGCAACAGGAAAATATACAGCTTCAACAATCACAGTAAAATATATTTATTCAAAAGTTACAAGTAGTGATCCTACAGTCACAACATCATTTGCAAATGGTTCTACATTTAAGACAGAGACACAGACAATTAAGCTTACATTAAGTAATGCAACATCAGGTACATATTCAGTAGATAATGGTCCTGTTAAGACATTTACAGGTTCAGCAAATGTTGTACTTGGACAAGGTAAAGTAGCAGATTCTACAGTTACAGTTAAAGCTACAGCTACTAATGCGAGTGGTAAGACAAAGAGTTATACATTTACATATAATAAGAAATTTAATGGAACTGTTAATGAAGAAACAAGTAATTTAGCAGTAACAAATAATACTGCAAGTGTGGTAACAGCAGGACAGAAACCTGCAAGCGACATCTATGCAACTAACCCTGATGGAAAGAAGGGTGTTGAGAAGACAATTACAATTGATGGTGATGCATCTGATTGGGACGAAAGCATGCTTATTGCTAAAGGCGGTGCATGGGATGTAGCAAACCACTATAAGGGTGGACACGAAAACTGTGTACTTGATACTACAGCATTATATGCAGCTTATGACGATGAAAACCTTTACGTTGCATGGCAGATGGTTAATACAACAGATACATGGGCAAGATCAGGTGATGGACCATTAAGTGACGGTGGACGAGTACTCGATGTACCACTTATTCTTGCACTTAGCATAGATGAGAACTCAGTTTCAATGTCAAACAAGAATACTGAAGGAGGACCTATCTGGGGAAAGAAGATGGGACTTGAGTTTGATACTCATGTTGACAGATTATTATATATGAGTGGTAAGCCAGGTTTAGGAAAACCATCTATATTCAAGGCAGTAGATGCAAATGGTAATACAGACTATGAAGATGGTTGTGTTGGATTTGCTAAAGGTGGAATTGAATACAAGATGGCTACAACTAACATAAGTTCAAAGATTATGGGGCTTAATGGATCAGATTCAACAGATGACATATTCAATAATGCAGCAGACTGGGTTGATTATAAGACATTTGTTGGTTCATCAGGAAAACATGATATAACATATGACTCATTCTATGAGATTAAGATTCCATATTCAACTCTGGGAATTACAAAGAGCACAATTACATCAAAAGGTATTAAAGCAATGTTAGTTGCTACAAGAGGCGAATCAGCACTTGACTGTATACCATATGATGCATCAATGATTGACAATGCTATGAATGATTACTCAAGTGATCCAAGTACATCAGCAGAGAAAGATGATACTGACATTATTACTGCTGATTTTGCACAGATTGGCGGAGGCGGTATTGTACCACCATCAGACGATCTTGAATTAAACTTTGGTGCTGACCGTTCAGCTCCACAGACAGCAGGAACAGCTCTTACATTAAAAGGTATTGCACAGGGTGGTTCAGCCAACTATACATATAAATACTATGTAAATAATAAGTTAGTAGCTACTAAGACAGGAAGTGGTGAAACATCAACATCTTGGACACCACAGACAGCGGGTACTTACACAATTAAATGTGTCGTAACAGACTCAAAGAATAACACAGTAACAAGTGCTAAGAAGTATACAGTAGAAAGTTCAGGAAGTGTTACTACAGGATGGAAGAAAGTTGGTTCATCTTGGTATTATTACAGCAATGGTAAGAAGGTAACAGGCTGGAAACAGATTAATGGTAAATATTATTACTTCAATACATCAGGCGTTATGCAGGCATCTAAATGGATAAGCAGTACATATTATGTAAAAGCTGATGGTTCAATGGCAGTTTCAGAACTCGTTGATAATAATAAGTATTATGTAGATGCCGATGGTAAATGGGTTAAGACAACAAAATGGCTTAAGATTAATAACAAATGGTATTACAATATATCAGGAAATATCCAGCAGTCTAAATGGGTTAAGATAAATAATAAATGGTATTATTTCAACGGCTCAGGCGTAATGCAGACATCTAAATGGATAGATGGAACATATTATGTACAGGCAGATGGAACGATGGCAGTTTCTAAATGGGTTGATGGTGGTAAATACTACGTTGGCTCAGATGGAAAATGGATAAAGAACAAATAGTATATTGAAGTCTTAAATATATAAAAAATGAAAATAGCATAAAGTAATCTTTAAGGATTGCTTTATGCTATATTAGAGTGAAAGGAATGAAGGCATGTTAAAGAAGAAAAGAATCGCATCTTTGACAAAAAAAGTCTTGGCGGTTACACTTGCAGTAGCAACGGTAATGATGAATGGCTATGGATTGCAGATGTTTAGGGATTCAGAAGTTAAAGCAGAAGCGTCTACAACAGAAGTGCTGTCAAATGAAGACAGAGGAGTTATATATTCCAATTCAAGAACAGATTTTCGTGATGAAACAATTTATTTTCTTATTGTAACAAGATTCTATGATGGTGATTCAAGTAACAATGCGCGTACTTCAGAAGATGCAAAAGCACAGAATCCTGAAAATGATCCATCATGGCGAGGTGATTTCAAGGGACTTATTGATAAGTTAGATTATATCAAGGCGTTAGGCTTTACTGCTGTATGGATTACTCCGGTAGTACAGAATAAGTCAGGTTATGATTATCATGGATATCATGCATATGATTTCAGCGCAGTAGATACGAGATATGAATCAAATGGTGTTACATATCAGGACCTTATCGATGCAGTACATGCCAAAGGTATGAAGCTTATACAGGACGTGGTATTAAATCATACATGTAACTGGGGTGAGAAGAACCTTCTTCAGTTAACAAGTGACATATATAAAGAGAGAAATCAAACGGTTATGATAGGTTCTAATGATCCTGAAAACATTTATCATCATAATGGTTTCTGTGGTGGTGGTGACTGGGATAACTATGAAGCACAGGACAGAACGATTGCAGATGACTGCTTCGACCTAGAGACGGAGAATCCGAAAGTATATAATTATCTGATAAATTGTTACAATAAATATATCAACATGGGTGTTGATGGTTTCCGAGTTGATACAGTTAAACATATTTCAAGGCTTACATTAAATTCAGTATTTTTACCTGCATTTAAGAAAACAGGTGGCGATAACTTCTATATGTTTGGTGAAGTTTGTACTAAAGGACATGATGTATGGTATCGTGAACATCCCCCTATTTCCACGAGTTTCTATACATGGAATGATCCTGTAGAATGGACAGGTAAGTGGAGTAATGATTTGGCATCAAATGAAGCGTTGGTTAAAAAACATTATAATGAACACAATGATATGAATAATCAGCCAACAAGTACAAATGCATTCCTTAATGGTAATAATTATCATACACCTGATTATTCAGAAAAATCAGGATTAGATGTAATTGATTTCCAGATGCACTGGAGTTTCAATACAGCAAGCAGTGCTTTTCAGACAGCATTGAAAGAGGATAGATATTTTAACGATTCAACATGGAATGTTGTATATGTAGATTCACATGACTACGGTCCTGATGAATGTCAGACACAGAGATATAATGGTGGTACAGATGCATGGGCAGAAAACCTTTCATTAATGTTTACATTCAGAGGTATTCCATGTCTTTACTATGGTAGTGAAATAGAATTTATGGCAGGTTCACCAATCGATGTTGGACCTAATATGCCATTATCTAAAACAGGTAGAGCATATTATGGTGATAATATCGAGGGTAATATTGATACGTCTGATTTCACAGTATTTGGTAATTTAAGTGGTACAGTTAAGGACACACTTAATTCTACTCTTTCACAGCATATTATGAGACTTAACAGACTTCGTCAGGCAATACCTGCTCTTAGAAAAGGTCAGTATTCAACAGATGGCTGTTCAGGATCAATGGCATTCAAGAGACGCTATACAGATGATAAGACGGACAGTTTCTGCCTTGTAACTATCTCAGGTGGTGCAACATTTACAGGGATACCTAATGGTAAATATGTAGATGCAGTTACAGGTGATGTTAAAAATGTAACAAATGGAACACTTACGGCTAATGTATCAGGTAAAGGTAATATGAGAGTATATGTGCTTGATACAGCAAAGACTCCTGCTCCTGGAAGAGTAATTACAAATGGCGATTACTTAACAGATGGTGGTAAAGCTGAATTGATTGGCGAGGAAAATATTAATGTTATTAATCCAACAAGCATTACATTAAATAAAACTTCAATTTCGCTCTTAGAGGGCAATTCAGAAACAATTACAGCCACAGTTGCTCCTAAAGATGCTACAAATAAGACAGTTTCATGGACAACAAGTGACAGTACAGTAGCCACAGTAAGTGGTGGAAAGATTACAGCAGTAGGAAAAGGCTCGGCAGTAATTACTGCTAGGACAGTCAATGGACTTACTACAACTGTTAAGGTTAAAGTGTCTGAAAATCCTAATATAATTAAACCGACTTCTGTTACATTAAACAAGAAATCCATAACTCTGACAGAAGGGGATACAGAGACAGTTACAGCAACAGTACTTCCTGCAACAGCTTCTAATAAGACAGTAATATGGAGTTCTAATGATGCAGGAGTTGCCACAGTAAGTGGCGGAAAAATCACAGCAGTATCAGAGGGTACAGCAGTTATTACGGTTACTACATATAATGGCTGCAAGGCTACATTAACAGTTAAAGTAGAAGCTAAAGAGATTCCTGTTATTAAGAATGGTATATACTTTAAGAAACCTGATGCCTGGGGAAGAAATATAAATATTTATTTCTACAGTAACGATACAACAGTTGGTAAGGACTGGCCTGGTGCAGCTATGACAGACTTAGGTGATGGATTATATGTATATGAACACTCTATAACAGATAGCAATACGAAGGTTATATTCAATGATGGAATTAATCAGACTGATGACCTTGATTTTCATAATAATGGATATTATGAGTTAATCGGATTTATCAAAGTAATTGAAGTTAAAGGTGAAGTAAATGTTAAGTATAAAGACACAGATGGAAATGTACTTGGTACAGACAAATTAACAGGTACAATCGGCTCATCTTATACAACAGAAGCTAAGACAATCAGTGGTTATACATTAAAGACAACACCGGCTAATGCAAAGGGAACATATACAGAAAATACAATTGAAGTTATATATGTGTATACAAAGAATACAATTGATGTAGCTAATGGCTGGAAGAAAGTAGGCTCATCATGGTATTATTATACTAATGGAAAAGTTGTAACAGGCTGGAAATCAATAAATGGCAAAAAGTATTACTTCAATACATCCGGAGTAATGCAGACCTCAAAATGGATAGGCGGACAATACTATGTTAAAGCCGATGGAACAATGGCAACATCACAGTTAGTAGATAATAATGAATATTATGTGGATAGTAATGGTAAATGGTTAAAATCCACAAAATGGCTTACTATAAGTGGAAAATGGTATTATATAGTATCAGGAAAAGTCCAGCAGTCTAAGTGGCTCAAGATAAATAGCAAATGGTATTATTTTAACAATAGCGGAGTAATGCAGACATCAAAATGGATTAGTGGTAAATATTATGTAAAGGCAGATGGAACGATGGCAGTTTCAGCACTTGTTGATGGTGGAAAATATTATATCGGTTCTGATGGTAAATGGATTAAATCTACAAAGTGGTTCAAGATAAACAGCAAATGGTATTACATGATATCAGGAAAAGTCCAGCATAAATGGGTTAAGATAAACAATAAATGGTATTATTTTAACAATAGCGGCGTAATGCAGACATCTAAATGGATAGATGGAACATATTATGTACAGGCAGATGGAACGATGGCAGTTTCTAAATGGGTTGATGGTGGTAAATTCTACGTTGGCGCAGATGGAAAATGGATAAAGAACAAATATAAAAAATAATAATCACAGATAAATAAAATAATTATTACATAGGAATCACCTTGAATCTATGCTTTATGCTTAGATTCAGGGTGATTTTTGTGTAAAATATATCATAAATTAATAAAATGTTAAAAAACAAAAACTAAATTTAAAAAAAGTTAACAAAATTTTAAAACAATGCTTGATTTTATTGTGCAACATCGATATAATTGAAATGAAGGTATATAAAAATATAAAGAAAGGAAAAATTTAATGAAAAAGAAAAAGATTTTTTTTAAAACCGCTAAAAAAACAATAGCATTTATGTTAGCGGTGTCTACCTTTGTATTAAATGGTTATGGGTTAGACTTTTACAAGCAGACAGCCAATGTAGTTAAGGCTGAGGCAGCATCGACAGATGTACTGTCAGGTAAAGACAGAAATGTTATATTTGCAAATTCAAGAACGGATTTTCGTGATGAATCCATTTATTTTGCAATGGTTACCAGATATTATAATGGTGATGAAAGTAATGACGTTCAGTGCTGGGATGGAACACAGTATAATTTGAACGATCCAGCCTGGAGGGGCGATTTTAAGGGACTTATTGAAAAACTGGATTATATTAAAGCTTTAGGCTTTACAGCAATATGGATTACACCAGTTGTAGAGAATTGCAGTGGTTATGATTATCATGGTTATCATGCAATTAACTTCAGCAAAGTTGATCCAAGATATGAATCAGATGATTGTACATATCAGGATTTGATAGATGCAGTACATGCAAGAGGAATGAAGATTATTCAGGACGTTGTATTTAACCATACAGGTAACTTTGGTGAAGCAAATCTGATACCAATGTTTAACAAAGAGGGTGATTTAAGTTCACCTGATTGTTTACAGGTTATTGAAGGTTCAGGCTTACCAAGTAATTATAATAGCTTAACACCTGCAGCTCAATACGCAGCAAGACTTGCGCTTATGAAGAATACTGATGGTGTGAATCATGATGTTAATAATCTATATCACCATTATGGTAATTTTAACTGGGATGATTATACATGTCAGATAGCACAGATAGCCGGTGACTGTGTAGATTTAAATACAGAGAATCCGATAGTATATAATTATCTTGTAGATGCATATTCTAAATATATTGATATGGGTGTTGATGGCTTCAGAGTAGATACAGTAAGACATATCAGCCGACTTACATTCAATAAAGTATTTAATGATGCATTTATGAAGGCAGGAAAGAGAAACGGTAAAGACTTCTATATGTTTGGAGAGGTATGTACAAGAGATAATGGTAATTATTGGTACAGACAGTCTCCATCTATGTCAACACCATACTATACATGGAAGGAATCAAAGGATTATGAATGGAGTGATACCGATTGGGAGGTAAACTACAATTCAGCAATTCAGGCAACAAAGGATAATGCAGATAATATAGACGAACAGCCAACAAGCCAGAATGCATTATTAAATGGAAATACATATCATACACCTGATTATAGCGAATTTTCAGGATTAAATGTTATTGATTTCCCAATGCATTGGTCATTTAAAACAGCACAAAATGCTTTCTCAGTAGCTGTAAATGGTGATAAATACTATAATGATGCTACATGGAATGTTACATATGTAGATTCACATGATTATGCCCCTGACGGAGCTCCAGAGGATAAAAGATTTGATCAGCCTCAGGATACATGGGCAGAAAACCTTTCATTAATGTTTACATTCAGAGGTATTCCTTGTATTTACTATGGTACAGAGACAGAATTCCAGAAAGGTGCAGTTATTGATAAAGGTCCAAATATTGCACTTGCAGAAACAGGACGTGCATATTATGGAGATAATATTGAAGGAACAGTTACATCAGTTGGATTTGGTGAATATGGTAATGTAAGTGGTGCAGTAGGTGATACATTAAAGCATCCATTATCACAGCACATCCAGAGATTAAACAGACTTCGTCAGGCAATACCTGCTCTTAGAAAAGGTCAGTATTCAACAGAAGGATGTTCAGGTGAATTATCATTCAAGAGAAGATATACAGACGATAAAACAGATAGTTTTTGTCTTGTAAGTATTTCAGGGGATTCAACATTTACAGGAATTCCTAATGGTAAATATGTAGACGCTGTTACAGGAACTGTTAAAAATGTAACTGATGGAACATTAACAGCTACTGTATCTGGAAAAGGTAATCTTGCAGTATATGTATTAGATACGAAAAAAACTCCAGCACCAGGAAGAGTAATTACAAATGGTAAATATCTTACAGATGGTGGAAAAGAGGAATTAATTGAGCCAATTGAAATAAATGTAGTAAACCCTACAAGCATAAAATTAAATAAAACTTCAGTATCATTATTAGAAGGAAATGTTGAGGCTGTTACAGCAACTGTAAGTCCAGCAGATGCAACATACAAGACAGTTTCATGGTCATCAAGTAATAATTCGGTAGCAACTGTGAGTGGTGGACGAATTACCGGCGTGGGAAAAGGTTCAGCAGTAATAACTGCTAAAACAGTTAATGGATTGACGGCAACGGTGAAGGTTACGGTTGCAGAAAATCCTAATATAATTAAACCGACAGGAATTTCTGTTGATAAGACTTCTGTAATATTAGAAGAAGGAAACACAGAGAAGATAACAGCAACGGTTAGTCCGGCTAATGCAACAAATAAGACTGTTAAGTGGTCTTCAGATAATACACAGGTAGCAACTGTAAGCAATGCAGGAATTATTACTGCTGTAAGAGATGGTTCGGCAAATATTACAGTAACTACATTTAATGGATATAAAGCTACAATAAAAGTATATGTAACAGCAAAGCAGATTCCGGTAATAACTAACGGCATATATTTCAAGAAGCCTGATGGATGGGGTTCTGATATTAATATATATATGTTTAGTGGTAAGAAACCAGTAGGTAAGGCGTGGCCAGGAAGTAAGATGTTAGATTTAGGCGATGGAATATATGGCTATGAATATACATCAACAGATAAAGAATTGATGGTCATCTTTAATGATGGTAAAAATCAGACAGGAGAATTTGAATTTGTAAACAGTGGTTACTATGATGTAAGTGGATATATTAAGACGGTAGACACGAATGGTGTAGTATATGTCAAGTATGTGGATACCGAAGGTAATATATTAGATATTCAGAAATTGTCAGGAAAAACTGGTGAAAAATATTCATCAGAGGCAAAGACATTTAATGGATATAAATTGCAGACAAAACCAGATAATGCAAGTGGAACATTCGGTGATAATACAATAGAAGTTATATACGTATATACAAAAACAACTTCAGATACAAAATCTGGCTGGGTAAATAAAGGAGATTATTGGTATTATTACGAAGATGGAAAAGTTGTAACTGGCTGGAAATCAATAAATGGCAAAAAGTATTACTTTAATACATCCGGAGTAATGCAGACCTCAAAATGGATAAGTGGACAATACTATGTTAATGCCGATGGAACAATGGCAATATCACAGTTAGTAGATAATAATAAATACTATGTAGATGCCAGTGGTAAATGGGTTAAGACAACAAAATGGCTTACAATTAACGGAAAATGGCATTATATAATATCAGGAAAAGTCCAGCAGTCTAAATGGGTTGAGATAAATAGCAAATGGTATTATTTCGATGCATCCGGAGTAATGCAGACTTCAAAATGGATTGGTGGAAAATATTATGTAAAAGCCGATGGAACAATGGCAGTTTCAACACTTGTTGACAGTGGAAAATATTATGTCGGTTCTGATGGTAAATGGATTAAATCTACAAAGTGGCTCAAGATAAATAGCAAATGGTATTATATGATATCAGGAAAAATCCAGCAGTCTAAATGGGTTAATATAAAAAGTAAATGGTATTATTTCGATGCATCCGGAGTAATGCAGACCTCAAAATGGATTGGCGGAAAATATTATGTAAAAGCCGATGGAACAATGGCAGTTTCACAGTGGGTTGACGGTGGAAAATATTATGTCGGTTCTGATGGTAAATGGATTAAAGGATATAAGAAATAGTCTGATAATTTTAGCAAGGTGATTTAGAAACTGTTAGTATCAACTGACATAGACTAAGTTACAATAAAGCAAAATTAGAAATAATAAAGGCGATGAGAAGTCTGGTATATAGATTTTTCATCGCTTTTATGGTATAAAAGTATATAAGTATATAAGTATATAAGTATATAGGTTGATATATAAACTATAATCTGAATAATGCAATATCCGAATGGGTTGATGCAGGAAAATATTATGTTGGAGCCGATGGCAAATGGATTAAGGATTATGACAGATAAAACTAATATAATACACAAAAAGAAAATGCTCCTTCTTGGACTTGCTGTTTTTATAGCCTATTTGTGCAGAATGTGTGATTTTGAATTTGAAATATTCCAGTTGGCAGGGTATTTAAGAACATACATATACATCACAATATTTTATCTATGGGGCAGGTCTATTAAGAGAAGAATAATTCAGAAACAGCTTCAACACTATCTTATAAGTATAGCTGGACTTATGATATTCTGGATTATGATAAGAACAATAAAATATTTCATTGCAGACAATATAAATGTGTCAAGGTATCTGTGGTATATGTACTATATACCACTTTTAGGCATACCATTTTTAGGGCTTTTAACAGCAATGTCTCTAGGTAAAGCTGAAGATTATAAATTGCCTGAATGGACAAGAGTCCTATATATCCCGACTATTATAGCGATAGTATTTGTCCTGACAAATGACTTTCATCAGAAGATGTTTTCATTTCCGAATAGTGAGAGTGTATTCTCAGATTCAGATTATAAATATGCGAGTGCGTATGGGTTAGTAATGTTATGGTGTATTGGTTGTGCAATAAGTGCATTAGTAATTATTGTGATAAGGTCAAAAGTGCCAGACACCAGAAAAATTATGTGGCGCCCAATACTTCCACTTATAATTTTATTCATATATATGGGACTATATGTGGCGAAAATCGAAATATTAAGAACAATTCTAGGAGATATGACGGTATTTTGCTGCCTGTTCTTTACGGCAATATTTGAGAGCTGTATACAATGCGGGCTTATACAGTCAAATTCCAGATACGATAAATTATTTGAAATATCAACTATAGAGGCTAAGATTGTTGATAGCGAAGGGAACGTATGTTATAAGTCAGATAATAACATTCATTACAACAGCGATAATATAGATTTAAAAGATTTATTAAATACAAATGAAGTTATTACAGATAGTGGAATACGTTATTCGAAAGCATTGATAAAAGGCGGTTATGTAATCTGGCGGGAGGATATTAAGAAACTCATCGATTTAAAGGACATTTTAGCTAAGAACAGAGATGAATTAAGGAGTAATAAAAAGGCATTACAAGACGGATATTATGTGAATAAGAGGCTTAAGGAACTGACAGAGCATAACAGACTATATAATATTGCACATAATCAGGTTAAGAAACAGTTAGATAAGATATCAGATCTTATCAATGAATATTGCAATATTATATCTGAGGATAAAATACAAGACGGGACATCTGAAATTAAATCATTAGAAAATAATAAGAAAAAGTCAAATACAATTGAGATATCTGCTAAGGCAGATGCAGAGAAAAAAATTCTTGGTCAGATGATGGTATTAGGAGCCTATGTCAAGAGAAGATGTAATCTGTTGCTATTAGCTGATAAGAATGAAAATATTCCCGCAAAAGAATTAGAATTATGTTTTCAGGAATCTGCAAGAAATCTGTCAATGTGCGGGGTAGAATGTAGTGTTGCAGATAGGATTAAATGTGAAATACCTGCCGCAGTCGGTGGACAAATATACGACATTTTCGAGGAAATTGTGGAAAAAACACTTAATTCACTAGAGACCATTACAGTCTGGATAGATAAAAATGATGATAAAATCATTATGAATATAATACTAGACAGTAGTATTGAACAAATAGATATTAATTCTTATGGGCAGTCAGATAAATGTTTGTGCGAAGTGAGAACCTGTCGTGATGAGGATATGTGGATTATAAAGACTATAGTGACGGGGGTGAAGCATTGTGATTAATACATTAATTTTGTTGTATGCGGTAATTACCATATTTGTACAGATTATTACAATTATTGAAGAGTCAGACCATTATAAGCATAAGTATTTGTCATATAGTGCAATTGAGAAAGAGAATAGGCGAAAGAGATTTTTTGGTTTATCACAGAGTTTGTCATATAGTATCATCATAAAATGGATTATTTTAGTAATTAATCTTCTCATTACCTCCTTGTATGGTGGATTAAAGGCGGATGGCAGAATAACAGCAGATGATGGCATAAGATATGGACACAAAACACTGGTAAATAGCAGCAGTCTGTCATATCTGTATATAGTAATGGTAATGTGGTTTGGAATAAATCTGATTTATAATATATACAGATTGTATAAGCTGCAAATAGAACATAATAACCAGATAAATGCTAACTCCATAAAAGAGGGATTAGACAATCTTCCAAGTGGAATATGTTTTTATGATAAATATGGAAAACTGATATTATGTAATCGTAAAATGCATGAATTAGGTCATAAGTTTTTAGCAGGTAATGCTAAGAATATGCAGAATTTAGAAAATACATATATTTTTCCAGGTGGTGAAGTATGGACATTTTCAAAAGAAGAACTTAGTATAACGGATACAGAAAAATATATTCAGATATTAGCAACAAATGTCACAGAAATCTATAAATCTATGATACAATTAGATGCAGATAATAAGAGACTTAAAGCAGATGCTAAAGAACTTAATATCTTATTGGATAATATAGAGGAAGCAGCAAGAGAAAAAGAGTTGTTAAGGCTTAAGATATTAATACATAATGAGATGGGGGCATGTCTTACTGCTACAAAAAGAATTTTAGAAGGTGAAATTCCGCAGAACAATATAGAAGCTATATTTAACAAATGGAAAGAGACTATTTCGATATCTAATAATGAAGCAGGTAGTAAATCTAAGCTTATGATGTTGAGGGAAGAAGCATTAAGTTATGGAATAGAGATTATATTCAGAGGAAAATATTCTGAGATAATAGAAGATGAGATAATATGCTCATGTATAAGAGTGTGTATGAACAATGCTGTAAAATATGCTAAAGCAGACAGGTTAATTATAGATGTATCTAAAAATGTAATGAGCGAAGATGCGACAAATTGTGAGATACAGGATAAGGCAGCAGATGCAATAAAAGATACGGCATATTATAATGTGAGAATCAGGAATAATGGTAATCAGCCTGATAAAGAGATAACAGAAGGTGGAGGATTATCTAATATAAGGCAGAAGATAGAGAAAGCAGGTGGATATATGAAGATACAGAGTACACCGGAATTCGAATTATGTATAGGAATGAGAACCTCTAATTAAAACATATCTGGAGGCACTAAAGAAATATATAAGCCAGCCGAAAAGGAAGTGATATAATATGAAAAGAGTACTTATAGTAGAAGACCAGAGATTCGCCAGAGACCACCTGGAAAGTTGTGTGCTTAAGAATGAGAATTACTATCTGGTTAAATCAGTTACTTCTGCAATATATGCGGAAGAAATATGCAAGAGTAGTTCAATTGATTTAATAATTATGGATGTGTGTACGGAATTCGATGCAGATGGAATAGAGGCAGCTAAGAATATTAAGAATAGATATCCGGATATTAAGATAATTATAGTTACTTCCATGATTGAATCGGATTTTCTAAGAAGGGCAAAAGAGGCTGGGGTAGATAGTTTCTGGTATAAAGATGTAGGCATTGAGGAGCTGGCTGTTGTGATGGATAAGACGATGAATGGTGAGTCGGTATATCCGGCAGAAGTGCCATCTATTCAGGTGGGATTATGTCAATCCTGTGATTTCACAGAGTCAGAATTAAAGGTATTAAGAGTTCTGTGTGAGGGATTAAGTTTCAAAGAGATGTCTGAACGCTTAGGAATAGAGGTATCAACGGTTCATTATCATGTAAATAATATGCTTCGTAAAACAGGTTATCCTAATCGAAACCGTCTGGTTATAGCTGTCATTAACAAGAAGCTTATAGTACCGGGCTCTGACAGAGATCTGTTTGGATAATCAGGAAAATTAGAGAACTAAACATATAGCATTTATAGATGAAAGACTATTAAAACTGATAGGGTGTTAATAGTCTTTTTCTGGTATAATTCTAATATAGTATACATATCAGGCAGGTTATCGGGCTGTTTGCTAAGGTATAAAAGCAAATAGTCATATGGCAGGTAAGAAATCGCATATGCGGATTATTAACTGCCTCTTCACAATAAGTTGTTTAGAAAAAGGAGGAATTATATGAGAAAGAAATTAAGCAAATTAATAAGTTTTCTTCTTGCATTATCAATGGTGATAGGAATATTACCAGCTATGGCATATGCCGAAGAGACGGGAAAGAAAGTTTTTAATGAAATCTATATTACAACTAATGATTCAGCATGGACATTGTATCAGTTAGGAAAGGATGCCAAAGCAGCAGAAAGGCAGTTAATTTATGAAGTAATGGGAGTAGGGGAAGTATATAAAGATATGTATAGAATAAATACTGGTAATTCGAAACTGAGATATATAGATGGTACGGGATATAACGTTACGAAAGATGGTGATGTAATCGAAGAAGGAAGACATTATATATATAGAATCTGTGTACAGCCTAAGGATAATTATGGTTTTGACAGTAATAAAGATAATATGACAGTATACCTTAATGGAACAAAGGTAACACCTAGATGGATGGACTATAATGAGTATTGGGGACTTTATAAGATAGAAATAGATGTTCCGTATAGTCCTGCAGTATGTCCGGAGATAATAGAGATTAAATATTTTTCATTAGACATAGGTGAGGTAAGGATTGGTCAGACATCTGCAACATCAATTGAAAATAACAAC
>OLGY01000913.1_pt1 | contig 17461 bp, 14 predicted proteins | sample 1605951 | NCBI WGS metagenome assembly OLGY01 (sample SAMN03283280) | human gut metagenome | biome: human-associated habitat; material: feces | host: Homo sapiens | place: Peru | collected 2012
TCTGTATCGACTTGCAAAGATTTATGCTTATCCCCACTAAATTTCCACTGAGCCGAAAATCAAGCGTCTGAAAGTTGAAAATCAAGCTTCTGAAAACGAAAACAGGAGACAAGAATTATTGCTTGTCTCCTGCTGTAATATTTGAAAAACAGGCCGCCCAGTGATGTGATGAAACTCCGAGTATACAAGATTTGAGAGCTCTCCGCCTTTGTAATCCACCGGCTTTGCAGCTTAGTCCACTGAGGGTTTTATATGGCCCGCCATTGGCAAAAGAAGTCTTCTCGGTTTCGATTTTTTTATTGATGAGTATCCCGATCAAACTGGCACGACCCGTATGTCTTTCTGTTTCTTAGTGCAAAGTTAATATTTTCGCGTGATACGACAAAATGTTTAAGACATAAGTTTATAGTTGTTGCATTTTTTCGTTCAATTAATGAACAAGTAATAGAATTATTTTATATCTTTGCAATTGATTACTAATCTGTAAAGATTACAACCTTTAAAAACTTATTATTTCTATGACCGATATATTATATAAGGTGTACCGTTTCTATGTAGACGGATTTCGCAGTATGACGGTAGGGCGTGTGCTTTGGACGGTCATACTCATCAAGCTCGTTGTCATATTCCTTGTGCTCAAGCTCTTCTTCTTTCCTGACGTGCTAAAGCAGAAGGCGGCAGACGGCGACCGTGCCGGATATGTGGCACGCGAACTCATAGAGCGTTGACACAAACCGTATGTTTTGAAATGTTCAATTTAATAATACCAATAACCATTAACTGTTTAAGCTTATGAATCATCTGCTTGCTATCGACCCTACGCTTATCGACTGGTCGCGTGCGCAATTTGCGCTCACAGCCATCTATCATTGGCTGTTTGTGCCGCTCACGCTGGGACTTGCCGTAATAATGGGCATTATCGAGACTATCTATTATCGCACCGGCAAACCTTTCTGGCTGGAGGCTTCCAAGTTCTGGCAACGTCTGTTCGGTGTAAATTTTGCCATGGGTGTGGCTACGGGCATCATTCTGGAGTTTGAGTTTGGCACCAATTGGAGCAACTATTCATGGTTTGTAGGTGATATATTCGGTGCTCCGCTTGCTGTTGAAGGCATAGTCGCATTCTTCATGGAGAGCACGTTTGTGGCTGTGATGTTCTTCGGATGGCAGAAGGTGTCGCGCGGATTCCATCTTGCCTCAACATGGCTCACGGGTATAGGAGCCACTATCTCGGCTTGGTGGATTCTCGTGGCAAATTCGTGGATGCAGTATCCTGTAGGTTGCGAGTTCAATCCCGACACCGTGCGCAATGAGATGACAAGCTTTGTCGAAGTGGCGTTGTCGCCTATGGCTATCGACAAGTTCTTACATACTGTCATATCATCGTGGATAGTAGGTGCCGTGTTTGTGTGTGCCGTCAGCTGCTGGTATCTGTTGCGGGGTCGTGAGCAGCAGCTTGCCCGCCAAAGCATCAAGATTGCAAGTATCGTGGGTATTGTTGCCTCGCTGTTGGCAATACATACGGGCCATTCGTCGGCTGTGAAGGTGGCAGAGGTGCAACCTATGAAACTTGCTGCTATGGAGGGACTGTACGATGGAGGCAATGGTGTAGGGCTGACCATGGTGGCAGCCATCAATCCATTCTCACAGCCCGATTATGCCAAGGGTGGTGAGGCTCCGCTGCGCATAGCTATGCCTAATGGGCTGTCGCTGCTTGCTACAAGTACGCTCGACGGTTATGTTCCAGGCGTAAACGATATACTCAATGGATATACACGCCCCGACGGAAAGCGCGAACTATCGGCTGAAGAGAAGATGCAGCGTGGACGCAAGGCCATAACGGCTCTTGCCGAATATCGCAAGCTGAAGGCTGCCGATGCCGACGACAAGCGTCTGCCCCAACTTGCCCGTCAGTTGCAGAAGGACATGCCTTACTTCGGATATGGCTACATAAAGGACCGTGCCGAACTGGTGCCTTACATTCCCGTCAATTTCTATGCATTCCGCGTCATGGTTGGTGTGGGCATGTTGCTGCTGCTGTTCTTCCTCATCATAGGTCATGTGGCATGGCGTCAGGACATCACCAAGCGTGGACGTTGGCTGTGGATGGCTGCTTTGCTGATGCTTCCGCTTGCATATATAGCGAGCGAGGCTGGATGGATAGTGGCAGAACTCGGTCGTCAGCCATGGGCTATTCAGGACATGTTGCCTACTGTTGCAGCCGTATCCGACCTTAAGTCGGGCAGCGTAGCGCTTACGTTCTTCATCTTCCTCGTTCTGTTCACGCTCCTGCTCATTGCTGAGATAAGGATAATGTGCCGTGTGATAAAGAACTATAAGCCGCAAATCGAATCGGCTGATTAAATTCAATACTCAGCATTTAACATTCAACATTCAACACTCAACATTCAACATTCTTATGAGCTATACATTTCTTCAACAATACTGGTGGTTTGTAGTGTCGCTGCTCGGCGCATTGCTCGTGTTTTTGCTCTTCGTTCAGGGTGCCAACTCGCTTGTGTACAGTCTTGGTCGCACAGAGGAGGGACAATTGAAGGTGATAGAATCCACCGGTCGCAAGTGGGAGATAACCTTCACTACACTCGTTACCTTCGGCGGAGCCTTCTTCGCCTCGTTCCCATTGTTCTACAGCACCAGCTTTGGCGGAGCCTACTGGCTGTGGATGATAATACTCTTTTCGTTTGTGCTTCAGGCGGTGAGCTATGAGTTCCAGCATCGCAAGGGCAATCTGCTCGGCACGCGCACCTATCGTTGGTTTCTTCTACTGAACGGCATTGTAGGCCCGTTGCTGTTGGGTGGGGCAGTAGCCACATTCTTCGACGGTTCCAACTTCATTGTCGAGAAGGCATCGCTCACCGACATTGGCGCTCCCGTCATAAGCCGTTGGGCCAATGCCTCGGCAGGACTCGATGCTTTGCTCGACCCGTGGAATCTTGTATTCGGATTTGCCGTGATGTTCTTGGCACGTATGCTTGGCATACTGTATATAATGAATAACGTGGACGATGAGGACATTCGCTCGCGTGGCTCTGTAAGACTCATTGGTTGCACGGTGCCGTTCCTCGTGTTGTTTCTGGCGTTCTTTGTGCGTACATTGCTCAAGGACGGCTATGCAGTCGACCCGGCTACGGGACTGGTGTTTATGCAACCGATGAAGTATCTGCACAACTATCTCGACATTTGGCCCTTGGCTGTGCTCACCGTGATAGGCGTTGTGCTGTTGCTTTATGGTGTAGTGCGCACCATTATCAGCTCTACATATATACGTGGTATATGGCCTGCAGGAATAGGAGTGGTGTTGGTAGTACTGTCGCTGTTGCTTGTGGCAGGGTGGGGCGACACCGCCTACTATCCCTCCAATGCCGATCTGCAAAGCTCGTTGACAATAGCCAACAGTTGCAGTAGCGAGTTCACGCTGCGCACTATGTTCTACGTCTCGCTGCTCGTGCCCTTCGTGTTCGGCTATATAGCCTACGTGTGGCGTGTGATGGACAGAAAATAAAAATAGATAAGGGACAAAGCCCCAATATCAACGCCTATAATTGTTGGCAATGTAGATATTGCGGCTTCGCCCCTTTTATTGATATCGTTTCTGCTCTTGCTTAATTGTTTAGAGTTCCGGTGTTGACAACGGGCTGAGCCGAATCGTCGCCACAAAGCACTACGAGCAGGTTGCTCACCATGGCAGCCTTCTTGTCGTCATCGAGTTCGACAATATCCTCGCTACTCAGTTTGTCGAGAGCCATCTTAACCATAGATACTGCACCCTCTACAATCTTCTCGCGAGCTGAGATGATAGCGTCTGCCTGCTGTCGACGTAGCATCACGGCAGCTATCTCTGGGGCATAAGCCAGGTAGTTTATGCGAGCCTCTACCACTTCTATGCCAGCCATGCTCAGTCGTTCGTCAAGCTTTTCCTCAAGCTGCTTGTTTATTTCGTCGGCACCATCGCGAAGTGTAAGTTCCTTATTGCCCGACTCATTATTGTCGTAAGCATACAGACCTGCCACCTGACGAAGTGCGGCGTCGCTCTGCGTCTTGACAAAATTCTCGAAGGCAAGCATTACATTAGACACGCTTGTGCCAATCTGAACTCCATTCTGCTGAGCCGTTCCGCTCTGTGCCATTGTCTGCGAGTCAATTTCAAACATTGCTTTATAGGTGTCCTTAAGTTTCCATACAAGTACCAAGCCTATCATCACCGGGTTGCCAGTCTTGTCGTTCACCTTAATAGGCTCGGCATCAAGGTTGCGCGCACGCAACGACAACTTCTTGGTATTGATAAATGGATTGACCCATGAGTAGCCCACCTTAGTAAAGGTTCCTTTATATTTTCCGAAGAACATCATTACACGTGCCTCGCCTGGCTCGAGCATCACAAAGCCGCCCCATATAAAGAATGTTGACACAAGCAACACCACACCAATGCCTATAAGCACTCCCATCAACACTTCATTAGACTCTTGAAGTATGCCCATTACTATCAATGCTATACTTGACAACGTCAACAGAATGTTGGCAAAAAGCATTGTGAAGCCACCAAGCGTAGCACCTTTAAACTGAAATTCCTTGTTCTCCATAATTGTTGTTTTTTATTATTAGATATTATACAAATGATTGATTACATCGTTTAGACATAACAAATGTAAAGAAAAGAAACGATATAACAATAAAAATCATAGTTTTTCTTATATGTTTAACACATGCTACAAACAACACATGGCTGAAATTACTATTACTCTGCTCCAGTACCGACAACGCAGTTCGGTGCAGGCCATAATCAAGCCTTTATTGAAAACCGATAATAGTAATCGTATCCGTGAAAATAGTCTTGCGGATATGCTTGCTGCTTTTGAGGCAAAAATATGGACATAATGACAATACCGTATAGTATAAGACGATACAAAATACGGTTGATTTTAGAATATTTAAGTTTGATGATTTAGTTAAATGGCGTTAAAATGCTATCTTTGCAAGATAATGTATAATATCAATTAAAGGTTGAATTTACAGAAATAATTAAATCATGGAGATGGAGCTTCCTAAACAAATAAACAATATAAACGAACGAGTAGTATACGACCTGAAGATGCGGTTGTCTGCCAGCAGTCGTATTTGTGTGGCTGCAGCTTCATTTTTGATAATCAGATAATATACTTTATTTATGACAAAGAAAGAAGCCCTTCAATTATTTGAAGAAAAAAAGATACGCTCCATATGGGACGACAAAGAAGAGAAATGGTATTTCTCTATAGTGGATGTTTGTGCGGTGTTGACCGAACAACCAGACGCAGAACATGCGAGAAACTATTGGAAAGTATTAAAACACAGATTAATAAAGGAAGGCAACCAAACGGTTACAACTTGTAACCGGTTGAAATTGCGTGCAGCCGATGGCAAACTCCGTCTGACGGACGTAGCTGATACAGAGCAACTGTTCCGTCTTATACAGTCCATTCCTTCTCCCAAGGCGGAGCCTTTCAAACAGTGGATGGCACAAGTGGCAAGCACACGATTGGAGCAGATGCAAGACCCAGAGAAAAGCATCGACCAGGCTGTGATAGATTATAAGCGATTGGGATATTCTGACGCATGGATAAATCAGCGCATCAAGTCTATTGAAATAAGAAAAGAACTAACAGACGAATGGGCAAGAACAGGCGTTCAGCAGGGCATGCAGTATGCATCTCTTACCGACATCATCACTCGTGAATGGAGCGGAATGAGCACCAAGCAATACAAACAATTCAAAGGCTTGAAGAAAGAAAGTCTTCGCGACAATATGACCAATATGGAGATTGCGCTCAATATGCTCGCCGAGGCCTCTGCCACAGAACTGTCTAAACAGCGTGACCCAAAAGGCTTCAGTCAGCAGAAACAAATAGCGAAGGATGGCGGAAGCGTAGCAAAAGTAGCACGCAATCAATTGGAGAAGAAACTCGGGCATGGGGTTATTACTTCAGCCAAAGCAAGTGACTATCTTCCTTCTTTAGATTCTGAAGAAAAGAAAGAGCCATGATAACATTCCCTGATTCAACCCTTGTAGGCAAGACTGTGCCCAAGACGGCGTTCTATAAGAACCTGGAGGTGAATGCTCGCATGAAGCAGCGCTTTGTCGACGATGTGGCAAGCGTGACGTGGGTGGCGAAGATTGCCCCGTCCACGCTCAACGTCGCCGACGGCAAGACGGTGCACGAGATTACAGTGTTCCGTATGGTGCTGAAGAAAGAGGAAGTGCCATCCGACGTGCTGATGCTTATAGACAAGCAGATGCCACGCCACACTGTATTCATGTTGCAACACGAAGATAAATGCTGTCTGTATGTCAACTACAAGGAGTGGCACGGTGCGGAGCAACGGCAGTTTGACATTGTCAAGACATATCAGACAGCTTGGGTAAAAGAAGCTGATATAGTGCTGAACATTGAAGGCAGCACGATGGATGCCGTGTTCTCCTCTTTTGTGCGTCAAATTGCTGAAGGACTGCTGGACGCAAACACCACGGACCTGCATACGGCAGTAATGGCGAACAAGGAGTGTGAGCAACTACAGAAAAACATCAACAGTCTCGAACAACAAATGTTGAAAGAGAAACAACCGAGAAAACGGTTTGAGATGCACCAAAGACTGGTGAAAATGAAAGCGAAACTGAATCAATAAGAAAAACGAAATACTTTAATAATATGGAGAAACTAAAAATGCAGACCGTCGACGGCGTGCAGGACAATATAAGCAGAATAGTTGAATTGTTTCCTGAATGTATCACGGAGGTTAGCAACCAAATGGGGGGTAAAACGCTCCATTGACTTTGACAAATTGCGCCAGCTGCTGTCTTCTGATATTGTAGAAGGCAACGAAGAGCGCTATCAGTTTACTTGGCCTGACAAGCGCAAGGCGATACTTGCTGCTAATGCGCCCATCAGCGCTACGTTGCGCCCTTGCCCAGAGGAGAGCGTGAACTTCGACACCACACAGAACCTGTATATAGAGGGTGATAACCTCGATGTGCTGAAATGCCTTAAGGAGACCTATCTCCATAAGGTGAAGATGATATACATCGACCCACCTTATAACACTGGAAAAGACTTTATTTATGGAGACAATTTTTCAGAAAAATCAGAAGACTATCTTTCAAATAGTTACCAATATGATGAACAAGGCAACCGTTTGACAACAAATATTGAAACTAATGGTAGATTCCATACTGATTGGCTGAACATGATTTATCCACGACTGAAGGTGGCAAGGGATTTACTGACGGAGGATGGTGTGATATTTATATCTATCGACGATCATGAAGTAGAAAACTTACGCAAAATTTGTGATGAGATATTTGGCGTATCTAATTTTACGGGTTGCATTGTTTTACAAACTGCGACGGATAATAATCCACGTCAAATTAATACAGAGCACGAATATATACTATGCTATTGCAAAAATAAAGAAGCGCAAGATTACTGGTATGCTGATAGCGAAAAAGCAAAGCTCATACAGAATAAGTATCAAGAACTGAAAGAGAAATATCAAAAAGACATTGTCGAAATCCAAACGGAATTACGTGCATGGATAAAAGATAATAAAGACGAACTCAAAGGAGTAGCCCATTATGATAACGTCGATTATAAGGGTGTATTTCATGATGGTGATATTGCCAATACTACTTTTGGTGGATATGAATATACAATTCTACATCCTGTGACCAATAAACCATGCAAAGTCCCTGAGAAAGGTTTTAGGTTTCCAGAAGAAACTATGAAAAAAATGATTGCAGACGATGATATTATGTTCGGCACCGACGAAACGACATTAATCAAGCCTAAGAAAAGACTTGAGAATGCTAAAGAAGTATTACGGTCTGTAATATATGAAGACGGACGTTCTTCAACCAAACAGTTTGAATCACTTATGGCAAGAGACATCTTTCAAAATCCAAAATCAACGTCTATTCTTTGTCGTTTGTTTAATTTTGTAATAGAAAAAGATGATTATGTAATGGACTTCTTCTCAGGAAGTGCATCTACAGCTGAAACGATAATGCGTCTCAACAGCAAACATCCTGGATTAAATATCAAATATATTTTAGTTCAAATCCCAGAAAATATAGATAAAGTTATTGAAACTGCGAAAGATAAAGCAAAGAAAACTGCAAAAAACGCCATCAATTTTCTTGATTCTATAAACAAGCCACACACAATCTGCGAAATCGGCAAAGAGCGCATCCGTCGTGCAGGTGCCAAGATTAAGGCAGACTCTCCACTCACTACACAGCACCTCGACACAGGTTTCCGTGTGTTGAAGCTCGACAGCAGCAACATGAAAGATGTATTCTATTCACCGAAGGAGACGTCACAACTGGAAATGTTTAGATATGTAGACAACGTAAAGGACGACCGCACAAGCGAAGATCTTCTGTTCCAAGTGATGCTGGAGCTCGGTGCAACGCTCGACAGCAAAATAGAAGAGAGCGAAGTGGATGGCAAGACTATATATAATGTAGCCGATGGCTATCTTGTTGCTTGCTTCGACCAAGAAGTATCCGACGAGGTGGTGACAGCCATTGCCAAAATGCAGCCGACGTATGCAGTGCTGCGCGACACCAGCTTAGTAGATGATGCCACAGCAACAAACTTCGAGCAGATCTTCAAGACATACGCACCCAACACCACAACAAAAATCCTGTAAGGAATGAAACTGCAATTCAAGATACAACAATATCAGACCGATGCCGTGGAAAGCACCGTTGACATCTTTAACGGACAGCCTAATCAGGGACTCTTGGACTACAAGATGGACCAGGGAAAGGTGTACGTTATTGACAACGGCAAGCGAATAGAGCAAAAAGGCATCGGATTCAGCGAGTATGACACAGGCTACAAAAACGGTGAGATAGTGCTTTCAGAGGGCGAATTGCTGAAGAACATCCATCAGATACAGACACAGAACAACATCCACCTTAGCAATGAGGTGATAAAGCGCCTTGGAGCCTGCCAGCTCGATATAGAAATGGAGACCGGTACTGGTAAGACCTACGTCTATATCAAGACAATGTTCGAGCTGAACAAACGCTACGGTTGGACAAAGTTTATCGTCGTTGTGCCCAGCATTGCCATACGCGAAGGAGTGAAGAAGAGTTTCGACATCACCCAGGATCACTTCATGGAGCTGTATAGCAAGAAGGCACGCTACTTCGTTTATAATTCGGACAACCTCAATCAGATAGACACCTACTCGCAGAGTGCCGACATCTCCGTGATGATCATCAACACCCAGGCGTTCAACACATCAATGAAGGAGGGAGCTAAAAACAAGTATGCCCGTATCATATACGACAAGCGCGACGAGTTTGGCTCACGCCGACCCATCGACGTGATAGCTGCCAACCGCCCGATCATCATCTTGGACGAACCGCAGAAGATGGGCGGTGCAGCCACGCAGACCGCGTTGGCACGCTTCAACCCATTGTTCACGCTCAATTATTCAGCCACACACCGAGAGACCCACAACCCCGTGTATGTGCTCGATGCATTGGATGCCTACAACTAGAAGTTGGTGAAGAAGATAGAGGTGGTAGGCTTCGAGCTTCGCAACCTCAAAGGCACGGAAAGCTACATCTACTTCGATAGTGTCGTCCTGTCGAAGAACGAACCACCGATGGTGCGCATGGAGATAGACGTGCAGAGCAAGAGCGGAAATATCAAACGTGCCTACAAGAACGTAGGTGAAGGCGACGACCTCTATTATCTTTCCGGAGAAATGGAACAGTATCGTAGCTATATGTTGACAGAGATAGACCCTTTGCGTGGCAAGGCGATATTCGGCAATGGCGTAACGCTAAACGTGAAGGATATTCAAGGAAATATCACTGCCGACCATAAGGCACGCATCCAGATACGCGAAACCATCAAGGCACACTTCCGCAAGGAGTCTGCCCTGTTCAAGCGTGGCATAAAGTGCCTTTCGCTGTTCTTCGTCGACGAAGTGGCAAACTACCGCCAGTATGATGAAGACGGCAATCAGCTGTTGGGACGATACGGTGAGATATTCGAGCAGGAGTATATGGCTGAGCTGAACAATAATCAGAACATGTTCGACCCTGACTATATGTCTTATCTTGGAAGCATATCAGCCCACGCCACCCATGCAGGATATTTCTCGATAGACAAGAAAGGGCATGCAATAAACAGCGCATTGAAGCGTGGCAGCGACCAGAGCGACGATATTTCTGCATACGACCTTATCTTAAAGAACAAGGAACGGCTGCTCAGTCTCGACGAGCCTGTACGTTTCATCTTCTCCCACTCAGCACTCCGCGAAGGTTGGGACAATCCAAACGTGTTCCAAATATGTTCGTTGCGTCAGTCTAATAGCGTTTCACAGAAACGTCAGGAAGTAGGACGTGGCTTGCGCTTGTGCGTAGACAGATATGGTGTGCGCCAGGACAATGATGCACTTCCGGAAGAAGTGCATAAGGTGAACCGACTTACCGTAATTGCCAGCGAAGGTTATGCAACCTTTGTGGCAGATTTGCAGCATGATATCAGGCAAGACCTCTACGACCGTCCGACAAAGGCAGATGTTGACTTCTTCACCGGCAAGTTTGTTACCTGCGATGACGGAGCTAAGTACACAATAACAAAGAATGACGCACAGGAAATTTATTTCCATTTGCGTATGAAGGGCTACATCACCAAAGATGGTGAAGTGACCGAAACGTTCCGTAAGGCATGTGCAGAAGAAACCTTGTTGCCTTTAGCAGACGAGTTGCAGCCAATGAGCAATTCGGTGATGAAGTTGGTTCAGAGCATCTACGACCCGAGCATATTGAAGGGCATGATTGACGATGGCAGCAAGACCACAACGCCCGACAACAAGCTCAACGACAACTTCATGAAGAAGGAGTTTCAGGAGCTTTGGCGCCGTATCAATCATAAGTATGCCTATACCGTCAGCTTTGACAGCGAAGAACTTATCGAAAAAGCGGTAGGCGCAATAGACAAAGAGCTTGAGGTGACCCAGCTGAGCTATGTAGTGACACGAGGTGAGCAAAAGGACAACACTTCACTTGACGACATGAAGCATGGCGATATGATGCGCCAGAAAGAAAGTGCAACAGAGAAGCTGAAAACGGATATAGTAAGCAATGTGCGTTATGACTTGTTGGGCAAAATAAGCAGTGCCACACGTTTGACCCGAAAGACAGTGGCAACAATTCTTTCAAAGATACGTCCGCAGAAGTTCGGCATGTATAAGGCAAACCCTGAAGAATTCATACGTAAGGTGACACGTTTGATTATGGAACAGAAAGCCACAATCATCGTTGAGCATATCAGCTACAACAGAGTAGAAGGTAAGTTCGATAGCGATATTTTCACGCAGGAGAAACACGGAACAATAGACCGTGCCTTCGAAGGAAAGAAAAGCATCGTGGATTATGTGTTTACTGATAGCGAGGGAGAACGAGAGTTTGTTGGTAAAATTGACACGGCAAAGGAAGTTGCTGTATATGCCAAGTTGCCAAAGGGTTTCCATATCCCGACACCTGTAGGCAACTACTCTCCGGACTGGGCTATAGCGTTCCAAGAAGGCGAGGTGAAGCACATATATTTTGTGGCAGAGACAAAAGGATCCATGTCGAGCATGGACCTGCGCGAAATAGAAAAGGGCAAGATAGCTTGTGCTGAAAAACTCTTTGCTCAAATATCTACATCCAACGTGAAGTATGGTAAAGTGGATAGCTTTGAGACACTGATGGATATAGTGAAATAAGAAGTAAAAACAGAAGTACCATTTTCATAGAAAGTGTTTTTGTTGTATCGGAGACACCATAAAATGCAATTAGGGCTTCCTTACTCTCCAAATGTAGTTACTTTTGGAGAGTAAAGAAGCCCTTAATTATTCGCTCATCAGCAACTTCTTGAAGTCGCTGAACTCCTTCGACATGGCTATGCTCTTCTTCTCGCCCTTCATAAATGCTGCAAGACGTTCGGGTATTGCAACCTCGGCGTTGATAGCCGATTCTACAGTGTCCTTGAACTTGGCTGGATGAGCTGTCTCGCCAAACACGCCCACTTCACCGTCGAGCAGAAGGTCTTTCAATGCCTGATAGCCGCATGCTCCGTGTGGGTCGAGGATGTAGTGGTTCTGGTCGTAGCACTGGCGCATGGTTTGGCGTATCTGCTCGTCGCTGTATGTAGCACCGCTCATCAGACTTGAAATCTTTTTCCAGTCGCCCTTGAAGAGGTCGTTGATGCGTGCGAAGTTGCTCGGGTCGCCTACGTCCATGGCATTAGCAATGGTCTGAATGCTTGGGCGTGGATTGTACTCGCCAGTCTGCAGATACTTGTAAACGATGTCGTTGGCATTGTTGGCAGCGATGAAACGCTTTACGGGCAATCCCATTTCTCTGCCGAATATAGCTGCTGTGATGTTGCCGAAGTTGCCGCTCGGCACACATATCACGTAGCCGTGCTCCTTGCCAATGCGCTTCAGCTGTGCGTAGGCGTAGAAATAGTAGAATGCCTGCGGAAGGAAACGTGCCACGTTGATGGAGTTGGCAGAGGTAAGCTTCATGTGCTTGTTAAGCTCGTCGTCCATGAACGCTTGCTTTACAAGAGCCTGGCAGTCGTCAAACACACCGTCTACCTCAATGGCTGTGATGTTCTGTCCGAGTGTGGTGAACTGGCTCTCCTGAATCTTGCTAACCTTGCCCTTTGGATAGAGCACGTATACATGGATGCCCTCTACACCAAGGAAACCATTGGCTACAGCCGAACCAGTGTCGCCACTTGTAGCTACAAGTACATTGACATTCTTGGTTCCCTCTTCGCGTATGAAGTATTGCAGCATACGCGCCATGAAGCGTGCGCCTACATCCTTAAATGCAAGTGTTGGTCCGTGGAAGAGTTCGAGCGAGTAGATATTCTGTTCAACTTCCTTTATGGGGCAGTCGAACGCCAAGGTGTCGTATACGATGCGCTTTAGGTCGTCTGCCTTGATGTCTTCGCCGAAGAAGGCATCTGCCACCTTGTATGCTATCTCCTGAAACGAGAGTTTATCGATGTTTTCAAAAAAGTCCTTAGGCAGTTTCTTTATGTGTTCTGGCATATAGAGACCGCGGTCAGGTGCAAGTCCTTTTACTACTGCCTCGTGCAGAGAGGCGAGGGGTGCTGTATGGTTGGTGCTGTAATATTTCATAGAATTTTAATGTTAAGTGTTAATTGTTAAGTGTTAAATTGCAGGAACGTCTATGCCCATAAACATGTCCATGAACTCTGTAAGGTGCTGCATGCCGTAGCTACCGTTTACGCAACTCACTTCGCTGTATGTCTTAACGTTGTCAGGTTCTATTCCGGGATACCATACGGCGAAAGGCACAGGCTCTTTCATGTGCGTGCGTATCTCCACCGGAGTGGGATGGTCGGGCATTAAGGCTATGCATACAGGCTCGTCCCACTTTGACACCTCATTATATATAGGGCCGACCATACGGCTGTCGAGGTTTTCGATGGTGCGAAGCTTCAGTTCCAGGTCGCCGTCATGTCCTGCTTCATCGCTTGCTTCGACATGAACGAATACGAAGTCGTCATTGCGCAGAGCGTCAATAGCGGCTTGTGCCTTTCCTTCATAATTGGTATCGGCAAGTCCGGTAGCGCCTGGCACGATGATGTTGTGCAATCCTGCGTAATGGCCGATGCCACGTATCAGGTCGACAGCTGAAATCACATCGCCTCGCTTTATCTGCGGATACATCTCCTGAAGCGTCTTCATCTGCGGACGATATCCGCCTCCCCAAGGCCATATACAGTCAGCCTCGTCTTTGCCTTCGGCACGTCTTGCTATGTTTAGCGGAGCTTGTGCAAGCACTTTCTGCGATTTCAGAATCAGGTCGTTCAGCAGGTCGGCGGTCTGTTGTGCCGTCATTCTGTTGGATGATTCGTCTTCGTTGAATTTCTCGCCATTGTCTTCATATCCCGGTTCGGGAGTGACGAGCAATTCACGCCACTGCTCATTGGGATGGTCGTGGGGTGGGGCGCATGTTATATGCTTGTTGCCACCTCTTATTATAAGCAAGTGTCGGTATTGTATTCCCTTGATAAACTCCACACGGTCGTTGCCCAGCTTCTCGTTAAGTATGTCGATGAGTTGCTGGCTGTCGTCGGTAGTAAGGTGCCCGCCGTGGTGGTTCTTTATCTTGCCGTCGGCAATGCAGATGATGTTACAGCGCAAGGCGAAGTCGTCGGGGCGCATGTCGTAGCCTATTGAAGCTGCTTCCAATGGTCCGCGGCCTTCATATACCTTATTCATGTCATAGCCAAGGATAGTGGCATTAGCCACCTCGCTGCCCGGTAGAAATCCGTCGGGCACGGTATTGAGTCGTCCGGTTCGTCCTATGCGAGCCAGATGGTCCATGTTTGGTGTGTTGGCATACTCAAGGAGGGTCTTGCCTCCGAGTCGGTCGACAGCATGATCTGCCATGCCGTCGCCGAGGATTATTATGTGTTTCATGGGTAATTCTTTTTAGACGTTAGCGATAGACATGATATTGGCGAATACGCCCGCAGCTGTTACACTTGCTCCAGCTCCGTAACCCTGTATGAGCATTGGATACTCGCGATAGCGCTCGGTGGTGAGCGATACCACGTTGTTGCTGCCCTCAAGATTATAGAACGGATGGCGCATGTCGACCTCTTTGAGTGCCACGTTGGTCTTACCGTGGTCGAATGTTGCTACGAAACGCCAGCGCTTGCCTTCGGCTTCGAGTCGCTTGCGATGCTCTTCAAAGTTGGCATCAAGCTGTGGCAGCTTCTTCCAGAAGTCGTCGATTGTGCCCTCGAAGAACGAGTCTGGTATGAACAGATGCTTCTCAACATCAGCCTTCTCTACCTTATATCCAGCCTCACGGGCGAGAATTACGAGTTTGCGAATTACGTCCTTGCCCGAAAGGTCGATGCGTGGGTCTGGTTCGCTATATCCTTGCTCCTTGGCGCGGCGTACTGCCTCCGACAGTGGTACGTCTGCCGAAATCTCATTGAATATAAAGTTGAGCGTACCGCTAAGCACAGCCTCAATCTTCAATATCTCGTCGCCCGAGTTGCGCAGGTCGTTGATGGTTCCGATGATAGGCAGTCCGGCTCCTACATTGGTTTCGTAGCGGAACTTCACGCCACGTGCCAGGGCCGTGTCCTTCAGCCGGATGTAGTTGTCGTACGATGATGAGGCTGCAATCTTGTTGGCAGCAATCACCGATATGTTATGTTCGAGGAACGACTGGTAGAGCTGTGCCACTTCCTTGCTGGCTGTACAGTCGACAAACACGCTGTTGAAGATGTTCATGCTGATAATCTCGTCGCGCAAGGCATTGTCGTTGCATAAAGGTGCCTGCTCGAGCTGTTCGCGATATGTAGTAAGGTCGATACCGTCGCGGTTGAATATGGCTTTCTTCGATGATGCTATTCCCACTACGTTTAGCTTCAGTCGCTTGGTGCGTTTCAGCTCTTCATATTGATCGTGAATCTGCTCCAGAAGCTGTCCGCCCACAGTTCCCACACCGCATATAAAGAGGTTGAGCACCTTGTATTCAGAAAGGAAGAACGAGTCGTGTATTACGTTGAGCGCCTTGCGCAGGTATTTGCTGTCTACTACAAACGAGATGTTGGTCTCCGATGCACCCTGTGCACATGCTATCACGCTGATACCGCTTCTGCCAAGAGTGCCGAAGAGTTTGCCGGCAATGCCAGGTGTGTGCTTCATGTTCTCGCCTACGATAGCTATTGTAGCCAATCCGCTTTCGGCATGCATTGGGAACATGGCGCCCGTCTCTATCTCCTTGGCAAACTCGTTGTTGAGCACCTCTACAGCAGCCTGCGAGTCCTGATCGCGCACACCGATAGATGTAGAGTTCTCTGACGATGCCTGCGACACCATAAACACGCTTATGCCATTGTCGGCAAGAGCGGTAAAGATGCGTCGGTTGACACCGATAACACCCACCATCGACAGACCGGTCACGGTGATGAGGGTGGTGCCGTTGATGCTCGAGATACCCTTGATGGGCTTGGAATCGTTGGCTATTTTAGCCTTGATGATGGTTCCCTCTGCATCAGGATTGAATGTGTTCTTTACGCGTATAGGTATATTCTTAATGCAAACGGGGTATATCGTAGGCGGATAAATTACCTTTGCACCAAAGTTGCAAAGCTCCATAGCCTCGATATAGCTCAGTTCGTTGATAGTGTATGCTGTCTTGATAACTCGTGGATCGGCGGTCATGAAGCCGTCTACATCTGTCCATATTTCGAGTATATCAGCATCGAGTGCTGCCGCAATGATAGCTGCTGTATAGTCGGAACCACCGCGTCCGAGGTTGGTAATCTCGTCGGTGTCGCGGTCCATACTGATAAAACCTGGAACAAGTGAGATGCGTGGCAGGTCGCTGAATGTGCGACGCACCAGTCGGTTGGTGAGTTCAGAATCGAGAGTGTTCTTGTGGTTCTTCTGCACGGTCTTGATGAAGTCGCGCGAGTCAAACCACTTGGCACCATGCACAAGCGTAGCCACAATATTAGAGCTAAGGCGTTCGCCGTAGCTTACGATAGCGTCCTGTGTCTTCTTGGAAAGGTCGTGGATAAGGAACACGCCAAAATAGATTGAGCGCAACTGCTCAAACAGCGAATCGACAATCTTAAACAGGTTCTCGCGCTTGCGTGTGTCGGTGATGATGGTGTCAATCATCTTATGGTGGCGGTCCACCATGGCTTGAAACTCTTCCTTCCATGCTTCGTCGCCCTTAAGTGCAAGCTGCGAAGTGGCAAGGAGCTTGTCGGTGATGCCACCAAGGGCACTGACAACAATAATTACCGGCTGTTTCTGAGCCTCTTTCTCTACAATAGCCTTCAGGCTGAGAATACTCTCTACGGAACCTACTGAGGTTCCGCCAAATTTCAATACTTTCATTCTTCTTGTTCTTTGGTTAATGCCTCCATACAAAGGAGGCGGATTGTGTTTCGGTGCAGTGGCTTGCCGGCGCAGCGAGACTGGCTTCTGCATCATGCCTCAATACGAGAGAGGAATGGGCAAGACTCCTTGGTCTGCTTTTCAATACTGCGCGACAGCGGGGCGTAACAGCACCGTGTCGTGACATAAAGCTTTAATAAAGTGTCGGCAAATTTACGAAAAATAAATGTTATGTCAATAGAAAATGAAAGAAAAATTACAATTTTACATAATTCTATCGGTAGTAATAAACAAATCGTAGTGAAAAACGGTTGGGTTGTGATAATTGATTGCTCAAGCTTATTGCTTGCTCCGGCTACGGCGGGGTGCTATGGTCTTCTATGGCAAAAACAAAAAAAGAGGACTTTACTTTCGTAAAATCCTCTTTAGATATGTTTGTGACTCCGGCAGGATTCAAACCTGCAACCTTCTGATCCGTAGTCAGATG
>OLGY01000914.1_pt1 | contig 17456 bp, 21 predicted proteins | sample 1605951 | NCBI WGS metagenome assembly OLGY01 (sample SAMN03283280) | human gut metagenome | biome: human-associated habitat; material: feces | host: Homo sapiens | place: Peru | collected 2012
CCCGGATGCAGCCGCCCAGCGACAAGGGCCGCCGCCTGAAGATCTTCTATCTGACCCAGGCCTCCACCCGTCCGCCGACGTTCGTGGCCTTCGTCAACTCCAAGCAGCTGTTCCACTTCAGCTATCAGCGCTACCTCATCAACCAGATCCGCGAGAACTTTGGTCTGGAGCACACGCCCATCCGGCTGGTCATCCGCGAGCGCGGCACCGGCTCGGTCGGTGCAAAAGATGTGTAAGGGGGCAGACTGTTGATGATGACGATCCTGATCGTCCTCGTTGCCGCAGCGCAGGCTTACCTGCTGGGCAGCATCGACACCGGCATCCTGGTCAGTAAGTACCTCTACCACGATGATGTCCGCAACTACGGCAGCGGTGCCGCCGGCATGACCAATATGCTGCGCACCTTTGGCAAAAAAGCCGCAGCCCTGACCGCTGCGGGAGATGTGCTCAAGGGCGTGGCGGCGGTCTGCATCGGCCGGTGGCTGTTTGGCTTCCTGCCCGAAAACGCAGCCGTTTCGCCCTACCTCGGCGTTTATCTGACCGCCATCCTGGCCGTGGTCGGCCATCTGAAGCCCCTCTACTTCGGCTTCAAGGGCGGCAAGGGCGTGCTGGTGGCGGGCGGTGCCATCCTGGCCATCCAGCCCATCCTGCTGCCCTTTCTGGCAGCGATCTTCCTGCTCTGCCTGCTGCCCACCGGCATGGTCTCGCTGGGCAGCATCGTCATGGCCGCGTCCTACCCGGTGCTGACCCTCCTCTACGGCCTGCTCAAGGGGCTGGCCGTGGGCGACCTCGTCGTCTGCGTGGCCGGTGCGGCCATCATGGGCGGCATGGTCATCTATATGCACCGTGCCAATATCCAGCGCATCCGCGCAGGGCAGGAGTACCGCTTCGGCCGGAAACACAAAAAATAAAAAAACTTGAAAAAAGAAGTTGACAAATCTCTCCGTTGCTGGTATAATAACTCACGTCGCAAGACACGAAACCAAACATGTGGGGGATTAGCTCAGCTGGGAGAGCGCTTGCATGGCATGCAAGAGGTCAGCGGTTCGATCCCGCTATTCTCCACCAAAAAGCACCGTACTTCGTAGGAAGTATGGTGCTTTTCTTTTTGCTGAAGCCGATTTTTTGGGGCTGCATTGCTTCGCCTGCACCGTTTTCAGGCTTTTGCAGGCGGTTCCTATACAACCCCCAACTTTTGACTTTACACCATTTTCAAAAAGGAATGTTTGCCGCCCGGTTTTTCAGCAGGCTGCTGCATCATCCCCTTCAATGTACGGCGTAAGGTCGAAGTTGAAGGTAATGTTGAGCTGATACCCACGATAAACATCTACTCTGCGGATAAGCTGATTGACAATCATTTTCTTTGCTTCAAAACTGGCACTGTCGTAGAGATCAGAAAAAGAAATCAGTTCTTCGTACAGTTTTGATACGTTGTCCATCAGTTCGGCAGTTTTTTCTGTTTCTGCATAGGAAGATTCATAAAGAGCATCCAATTCCCGAAGTTTTTCCTCCTGCGCTGTAATCATCTCGGCAAGGGTTTCTTTGGGAAGGACGCTCTCGCCTTTGATACAGGCAAGAATCTCGGCTTTCAGAGAAATCAAGTCTTTTTGGGCTTTATCCCGCTCTACCTGAATAGTTTGCAGATGATTCTTACGTTCGACAACTTCCCGCTCGTAACGCCTTGTAATGATCTGCTCTTTCGGGATACCTCTCATTTTGGAAAAGATCTGACGGACTGACTTATCAATGATCTCATCCAAAATATGTACCGTGTAACCCGTCTGCCCGGTGCAGCCGGTCTGCTTACGGAGCTTTCCGTAACAGGTGTAACGGACACGGAGCGTATCGTCCAGTGTTCCATCGGAGAGCTTGCGCCACTTCCGGCTGGAAGTCAAGGTCAACTTTGCACCGCAATGTCCACAATAAGCATTGCCCGAAAGCAGAGATTGTCCGTGAATGTTCAGCGGAACGCGATATTCGGATTCTTGTGCTGCACGGTTAGAACGATTTTCACGGATACGCTGGGCGGCTTCAAACTGCTGCGCTGGGATGATCTGCAACTCTTGCAGCAATTCCGAATGGGCATCCCCACAGCGGAGAACGCCTGTATAGGTCAGGTTCCGAACCATTCCACGGATACTTGCCGGATGCCAGCATTTCCCAGACCTTGCACGGTAGCCGTTACCATTCAGATAAGTTGCGATATGCTGCGGTCCATAGCCTTCATGCACATACTTGTCGAAAATAATCCGAACTACGGCAGCTTCACGCTCGTTGATGTGCAGTTCATACAGTTCGTGCTTGCGTTTGTTAATACGCCCGCTTTTCACAAGGTCGTAACCATACGGCGCGCTGCCGCCCTTGAAGTGCCCTTCTTCCACAAGCTGCCGCAGACTGGTACGGGTACGGACAGAAGTTTTTTCGCTTTCACCGTCTGCCTGCCAGAAGCGGATATAGTTCAACAATTTGTCAGTGTGGTTGTCGAATCGTTGCTCACCCTCTTGGGTACTCCACACCCGGATGCCGTTTCGCACAAACCATTCTACAACAAACGGCGTTTCATCTGCGATGCGTCCGATTCGATCGAACATGAACACCAGCAGAATGTCAAACTTGCCTTTTCGGGCATAATCCTTGATGATTTGCAGCTTGTCACGGGCTTCTGCACGGACTTTGTGGCCAGACACGCCCTCTTCCTGTTCCTCATGGACGATGACCCAGCCCTTCGCTTCGGCAAATTTGTGACACGCCTTGCGCTGCATAGGAAGGTCTGCTTCATGATTCGAGTTGAAATCCACCTGTTTGTCGGTGGAAACACGGTACAGGCAGCAGACGCGATTGTTCATTTCATTCATTTTCGATTCCTCACTTTATAATAGAAGTGAGAATGGGTACTATTCGGTTGCCAAAGAACGGGTGGTCGTGGTTCTTTGTCTGACCAAAACACCACAGCCATCCTCAGTATAACGAGTGCTTAGGTTTTCGTCCACGATGTCAACCCGCTTTCTTTGTGTAGCTTGTGGCAAGCAGAATATCCCGGATACGTTCAAATGCTTCCGGGTTCGGTTCGTTGGAGAAGCTGAAAACAACGGGATAGCCGTTGATTACCAAATACTGTTTGTTGGTATCAGCATTAGCCGCAGGGATGTTGGATGCGACCTGAGAAAATTTATCGACCATTCAATCACCATTCCTGCGTGTTTTAATAATTATAGCAATTTTCAGAATTAAAGCGGGTAGTTGCAAGAACGAAACCATCCAGCACAGTCAGATTGTGAAATATGCGCAAAAGCAGTCTGGATGGCATCCGGCAGAGCATAGGTTGTCCGTGTTTTGAGTTTGCGGAGAATGGCTTTGACCTTCGACCAGAGTTTCTCAATCGGATTCAAATCAGGGCTGTACGGTGGCAGGTAAAGACAGTGTATGCCGGATTTAACCAGAAGTTCTTTGACTGCCTTTGCAGGGTGAGATTTCATGTTATCCATGACCAGAACCGAAGTTTTGCTCAGATATGGAATCAAATCGTTTTCAAGATATTCCTTAAAACGGGCAACGGTAGTTCTACCGGGAAATGTGGTATAGTGGCAGATCCCGTTTGCCTGAATTGAGGAAAGGATCGTTGTGTTCTTCGGTTTGCACAGCGGTGCAGAATCGACTGCTCTATTTCCGTCCAAAGCATAGGCATAGCGTCTGGTCATGTTCGTGTTGCAGCCGCTTTCATCCAGAAAGACAAGATCATTGCTTTTGTACCCAGATATAAGGCCGTTCCAGTTCTTCCGTTTCTTTGCCACATCGGGGGCGCTCCTGTTCGGTAGCGTGAAGGGATTTCTTTTTGCGGCGGTAGTCCTGCTTTTGTAAAAAACCTCCAGACAGTATCAATGCTGACTGGAAGATTCAACACCTGAATGATTTCCAGACAGGTGATATCCGGCTGGGCATTCAGAAGATTCAGGATGTTCCGCCCCTCCGTTTCTGTGATTTTGGGCTTACATCCACGGAGATTTGTCTGCGTTTCATAGCTGCCGGTTTCTCTTCTGCGCTTCAGCAATCGGTAGATCGAACAGGTGTTTACAGGAATGCACTTTGCCAGTTCCTTTACACTGATACCCTTATCGTATCCTTCCAGAATCAACTTTCGAGCTTCGTTGTGCAACATAGCACTCACCTTCTTTGACTCTGTTATATCACTTTTTCTCAAGAGTTAAAGTACTCTCTGCTGTATTATTAAAAATTGCTATATTCGTTTCTTGATTTTCAAAAGCAGCTTGCTGTTCACAGCAGAAAGTATAATCACTTTCCTGTTCGACCGCTGGGCTGGCTTGATCCGTTAGCTTTTCTTGCTAAATACAGGGATTAGGCTTCTGCTCCCATTGTGTAACATATCACTGACAAACCTACACAAACAAACCCGAAAATCAAAAAATCAGCCTTGCCAAACCCGCCCGCTGGTGGTATACTATTCTGGTAGCCTTCGCTAGTGTGGCGCAATGGCAGCGCAACTGATTTGTAATGGCCAAAGGCCAAAAGAGAGAAACAATCAACCGTCCAGATGTGGTTTTTCATGTCTGGGCGTTCTTTTTTGCTGGCATTAAAAAGAAACGTGCGTAACTGATTGACTCCTGAAAAACAGGAATAGAACGCTCAACTTTTGGGCGAAAATATGACTACTCTCAGGAAAGCTTCTTCCAATATTGGAAATTGCTGGAAAACAATTATCATGGAGGAAGCAACTATGAAGCGAGTGATTCAGAAGAGTACCATGGCGGACACAATTGGTCTGCTGGAAGCATTCGAGGAATTTATCGAGGAAAAGGAAGCACAGAACAAGAGCCCCAAGACGATTCACAACTATCGGCAGACCTTTGAAGCGTTTTGTAAGTTCAATGAGTTTGACCGAAATACTGGAATCGAAGCCGTTACGCGCAAAGTGTTCCTTGATTGGGTCAACGATATGGCACAGGACAAATCACCGGTCACAGTGAACCATTACCTTCGGGATGTCCGAGTATTCCTCTACTGGTGCATGGATGATGACCACCATTATATTGAAAAGCCCTTCAAGATGAAGGAGATGTCGATGCAGGAAACAAAGCCGAAGGCATTCAGTGATGAGGATATAGCACGACTGATGGAAAAACCAAGCCTCAAAGCAGATTTTCCAGAATGGCGCACGTATACAATCGTTTGCTGGATTATGGACAACGGAAGCCGGACAGAGACCGTATGCTGTGCAAAGATGGGCGATGTAGACTTCAAGAATAAGACCATCACCTATGCCCATACAAAGAACCGGAAGGCTCAGGTCGTCGGAATGTCAGATGCGCTTGCTTCTATCCTGAAGGAATATATCCGAAAATGGCGATAGGACGCAAAAGAGAATGAGTATCTATTCCCAAGTATCGGTAATGAGCAATTGACAGGAAGCGGTTTACGCTGTGCATTCAAGCGTTATTGCCTGAAGCGTGGCGTGAAGCAGTACAATGTCCATGGTTTGCGGCATACCTTCTCGCTCTATTATATCCGGAGCAATGGCAACCAGTTCAAGCTGCAAAAGATTCTTGGACATTCCACCATGGAGATGACAAGGCGGTATGTGAATCTGGCAGCGGCGGATATTACCAGTGATTATGACCGCTTCTCCCCGTTAGCGAACGCGAAACGGAAGGCCAGCCGTGCGAGGGTAATTCACCGGACAGACGAAGAAAAAACGAGGTAAACTTTTTAATTTCAAGGCAGTATCACCCATCCCGGCGATGCTGCTTTTTACATATGAACTTTTAAGAAATAATGACATAAACCAGGGTCGAAATTGCTTGAGCGTAACCGTACAATGTGGTATAGTGGAGTTAAAAAGGAGGAAAGGCCCCCTATGAGTAACGAAACAACGACTAGAGACCCGTTTGGTGGGTTTTATCTGAAACTAGCAGAGGCGCAGCATGAATACGAGCAGGAACAGCACATCGACCCCGCCTCGATGACCGAAGAGGAGCGACAGAACAAAATCAAGGAAATTCTGGACTTTCTGCATAAATCCCGCAAAAAGGCAAAAGAGGATGATAGCGCACCGGTTGAACCCATTGTGCCGGAGGAAGAACCGGAAACCGCCGGGGCAACTCCACAGCCTACAAAACGGTATATGACCGACCTGATTGGAGATGATTATAAGAACTGGCATGGCATCGTTGTATTTGATGCGGGCACAAATTCCGGCAAGACCTATTTTATCCTGAAAGTTCTGCTGCCGTGGGCCCATGAGCAGCACAAGCGTATCCTGTTCTTTTGCAACCGTGACGCTCTGCGCAACCAGATCGAGAGTGATGTGTGCCGGTTAGGGTGTGTGGAACGGTCTAACTGGGTTTATAAGGATGATCTCGGAGCAGAGGTTTTAGAAACCGACAGTCAGAACAAGTATGAGCACACCATCCGTGTGGAAACGTATCAGGGGCTCGAAACATTTCTTCAGAACGCTCCGGATGCCGCCAAAACCTATCTGAGAACGTTTGACTATATCGTGTCCGACGAGTATCACTACATGGTGACAGATGCCAGTTTCAACGATCATGTGGATGTGAGCTATGAGGCCATCAAGGAACTGTGGTCAACGAGGACCTGCGTTTTTATGAGCGCCACTGCCCGTCCCTTCTTTGATTACTGGGAGCGACAGGGGCTGATTCCGGAAGGTCAGCACTACTGCCTGCCCATGGACTATCAGTTTGTGTCGAGCGTGAAGTTTTTCTACAATGGTGATGACGAACTTGATATCATCCGCCGGGTAAAAGAGGGCGAGAAAATTCTCGTCTTTGTGGAGACTATTGCTAAGCTGCGAAAGCTGCGGGACACTCTGAAGGCAGAAGGAATAGAGGATGTAGTGTGCCTGTGTTCCAAGTATCGCCCGGAAGCGAGAGAGTTCGATAAGCTGGACAATGTGCTGAACGATGCCACACTGCTGCATCAGGTCACGCTGACCACATCCACCCTTTATAATGGCGTCGACATCAAGGACCCCACCCTGAAATACATCGTCAGTGAACTGTGGAATCCCATCGCCAATGCCCAGATTCTTGGTCGGAAGCGTCCCTTGAGTGCAGAGGATATCTGTGTGGCGTATTTCCAACACTACTCGAAGGAGCGGCTTGAAAACGAGGTCAAACGGTTAGAGAAGTATCAGCTTGCACCGGCGAGAGCATATCAAAAATGGTTCGATGACAAGAAGGCATGGAAAGCGTATCTGCATCAACCTGAAACACAATCAGCATTGAAGGAAAGCCACACAGTTGTTCTGGACCCATGGGAAGGGGAATACTGCTGGAGAAAGCGTGCGAACTTGCAGGCTATTGTGGAACGTGATTTTCTTCGTCAGATGCTCGCTCAGGGCTACCAGACAGAGTTGCTGAAAGAGATTGATGAAAGCCTGCTTGCGAAAGTTGAATCCCTTGAACCGCCGCTGCTGCTTGAGTATCTGGATGCCCATCTGAATGAGGAACGCTACTATGAAGACTGGCAGAAAATCTTCTTTGAGATGGGGCATATCTACAACAAAGCGGATGGTCACGCTGAGAAATCGTTGCCAAGCTACACCTGTGCGCGTCAATGGCTGCGACACTATGGATATGATCTTCACAGGAAACGTGGTACGAGCGGAGTATTGCGAGACAGGATGATTTGGTGGGTCACAAAGCAGTAAGATGCGCATAAAATTCACTGCGCTATATAATAAGGTGAAAAATATACGCATTGAAATAACAGAAGCTCGGCTACTGATTTGAGTGGTCGGGCTTTTATTGTGGATGATTACGAATGGAAGCGTCTTTATTGACAAGTTCTATTTCTATCTGCGTGGAATGCTAGCTGAGTGCTTTCGAACGTCCGAAGAATGAGGATGGGCGGAAACGCTCGGTTAGCATGAACACGCAAACGGAAATCTTGACGAAGCGAACCTGTGAGCGATTCAAGATTGGAGTTGAGGAGCGACAGCGAATGTGTCACAATAATTCGATTCATCGTCAAAATATATGGTGCTTCTTCGAAAAGATCAAAATAATGTTGATTCTCAGTTTGTTGAGAAAATACGATGATGCGTCAAATATTGAGAAGCAAGAAAGCGTCTGCCTGGCGGATGGCGTCACAAATCGTTACTCTATCTGGATTGACACGATTGAAAAGTATACCTCAAATGGAATATATCGCGTTACCGTATAATACAAGGGCGTCTACACTGTGGACATCGTTTGGTGGCCGGATTTTGGGCTGTCAGAGGGAGCCGCATTCCACGACCGCTCTGCAACTAGCCTCAAATTGATGCGGGTTCAAAGGCTCAGTAGTCTGGGATTGGTGTTGTAGCGGCAGATTTCCATGGCGCCACGCAAACTGTATCAGATAACTTCACGTGCTACCGTTCTTTTACCATCAATCGTACTCGATTTGAGTACCCTTGAAAGTGGGTCAAGACGTATCTACGCGTGACTTCCAACCTCATTTACCAAATTGGTAAACGAATTCAACGGATCAAGGCGCAATTTTCCGCGCTGATAGAATCACTATACACGACACTGTGCCAAACAGTACGCACCGGCAACGGCCTAAATTGGAGTGAGGTCGCTTAGACTGACCCCATCAAGAGAAGGGTGTCCCCAATTTTGGGGAGATGTAGATGGTGGACAAAAATGTTCTCTGTGCACACAAGTGGCTACGCTCAAAAATGAGCTGTCCTCCATGTTCTCCAAAGGTCGCAAATCACGACCTTATACATCTACCTTGTTTCGGGTGGTGGCATTTCCGACTTTCCCTTTTTCCCTGTATTCTGGGGAAGGATGCCTTGTTTCAGGGGATGCGCACTATAATTCCGTCGTATTTCACGACGCAAATAGATATGCTCAAAAGTGGTGAAACCATAATCAAATCGAAAATCCGACGGGATGTGTGCTGGCTGATATTAAACGCGGCTTTTTAAGTTCACTTTCTGACTGAATACTGTATAAAATAGAAGGAGCCCTGCTACTCGTGTCTGAGCGGCAGGGCATTTGTGTTGGAGTTGGTTATTAAATTACGGCGGTTTTATGTTATGCCCCAGGACATGCTGTGTTAGAGCTCAAAAATCTCAGTCGTGATTCTGGTCTGGTTTTCACCTAAAAGTTTACCATAAGCACGGTCAGAAATTCGTTTGAACTCTTCAGCTCGTTCTCTCGTCTGATAACCGAGTTCTTGTAGAATAGAGTTATTATTATCGTGGTCGATAATTTTGACAATGAACTTATTATTTTCAGCCATAAATCTACCTCCTATGCTGAAATGGACTAGTCCTCCCATGGCTCTTTCTTTTTCTTCGGAATCGGGATGTTATGCCTTCTAGCATTTTCTTCAAAGGCTTTATGCCGTTCGGCTTGCTGGTCACGTTCTAACTTTTGCCGGTGTGCACTTGCTTTTTCTTCTTGAAGCTCATTAAATTTTGCGGCTTTGTATTCACGATATTCCCACCAAGGCATCCAGTCGGGATAGAGCCATTCTGGATACAACTGTTTAATTTGTGGAGTGTTAGTGCCAGTGTAGTGCTTGTTGGCCATATTGCTCCTCCTGTGGTGTCAGACAATAGAGCTTTTTCGGAGAGATGCTTTATACAATTACTTCTTCTTTTTAGAAAGTGGGATGCCATGTTTTTTAGCATTTTCGACGAAGGCATTGTGCCGAGCGGCTTCCTGTTTTAATTTGTCATGCTCGACTCTCGCTGCACGTGCTCGTGATTCTTGATATTCGTGATATCGCTGCGCAGACATCCAATTCGGGTAGACCAAAACATGCTTGCTAGCTGCGCGGCTTTCTGGTGGAGGGTATTTCTTGTTGGCCATGATATAAGAAACCTCTCACCGCAGCTTTCTCATATACGCTTCGGACGTTCTTTTCTGGCTCTCGTAAAAGGTAACGCCGGTAACATCGTCCACGACCAGATCATCATAAGGAATGCCCTTTTTGTTCAGGTGGTCAATGAACCAGCGCTTTTTCAGATAGCACCACGGGGTTCTGCTGAGATTACCGTAACTCGATGCAGGCCGCTCACATGCGTTGTAGGTCTTGCCGCAGATACTCCACCACTCTTTACGTACTCGCTCCCGCATTTGTAGGACCTCAGAGGTGCCATGAAGGCCGTGCTCCTCGCCATACTGATAGTCTGCCTTCTTGATTTTTGCGTTCTGCCCAGCACTCACCGCGCCAGACGCACCCAGCCCCAGCAAACCCAAAACGAACGATACAGCTCCACTCATAACAATTTCCTCCTGATGAGACTATTTTGAAAGATTATGCCGTTTCTCAACAATTTTACTGATTTTCTGCTCTGAAGTTACCACGCTTTTATCAAAATGTCAAGTAGTGGAGCCTAAATGATAAAGACTCGCCCGGATAGGTGGCTATACTTGACATAAAAGGGGGGCGGTAACATGACAGCAGACCGTATCAAAGCCTTGCGAGAAGCCCGTGGATGGACACAGGCCGAACTTGCGCGCAAAATGAATATGACACGAAACGGTATCAATTCATGGGAACAAGGGCTTTCTATGCCATCCCCGCCCAGTCTGGTTGACCTCGCACGACTGTTTTCCGTATCGACAGACTACCTGCTTGGCGTAGAAAATTACAGCGCTGTCAATGTGACCGGCTTGAACGAAGCAGATGTTGCTCTTTTGGCTCAATTGGCCGATAGATTAAGGGAAAGCCACTGAATATTCATAAATCCACCTCTTGCGCTGGAATACGCTTAATTCATGAAAGCGGCGCCAATCGCACAGATAACATACAAAATGATACCTCCCCACATCAGCAGCATAATCCATCCACAGCCAAGCGGTCGTCCATGTTCCCGGTCGCTCTGAATAGAGCTGTACATGGCATAGTCAAGAAAAGGGTCGTGTTTGTGACTCATAGGGAAATCCTCCTGCATGATCGTGTGTTTCTTTGGACTGACTGAAGAATATCACACTTGATGTCCAACTAATCGGATTTACAAGTGCACTTTTAAGAATTTTCTGGGTTTTGTGCTGATAAATGCTCTCGAATCATCCGTTCCAGTGTTGGGCGGGTGACATGAAGGGTCTCGGCCAGTTGCCCTTTGTTGAGTTCCCGGCGGGTATACCGGGCATACAGCACAGCAAAGTTATCGGGTAGAGCGACCTTCTTGCGTCCCTTATAGACCCCATTCCGCTTAGCGATAGCGATACCCTCCCGCTGGCGGTCCAGCAGATTTTGGCGCTCAAACTCGTTGATGGCCGCAATCATGGTCAACATCAGCTTTCCGGTAGGGGTTCCGGTGTCGAGGTTCTCTTTGTTGCTGACCAGATGCACACCTTTGGCCTGTAAACGCTCCACAATCTCAAGCAGGTCCTTGGTACTTCGTGCAAGACGGCTGAAGTCATGGATGTAGACGGTATCCCCTTCGCGCACGTAGTCGAGCATGGCTTGGAGCTGGGGCCTGTCCATACTCTTGCCGCTGATTTTTTCGGTGAACCACTTCTCGATGCCGTGCCTCTTGAGCGCCTCAATCTGGCGGGCTTCGTTCTGCTCTTCGGTGCTGACGCGGACATATGCGACCTTCATAAGATGTACCTCACTGGATGATAGCAAAATAGGGTCAGACTTGCCAAAAATCATTGGAAACAATGCGCAAATCGACCCTAAATTTCAAGGTATAGGCGGTATTTCAGTTGCAAAGTAGGGTGTACCCTATTTTTTATGAGACTTCGTTGAACAAATCCATCTGAATGGGTTCTCCATCGGGGGACCACTGGTAGGCAGATGCGGATGTGCAGAGCCCATCGTGCAATACAACCGTACAGACATAGGCAGAGCCGTGGATTGAAATATTTGCAGCCGAAGATGGTTTGGTGTGGAGAATGCAAGACCGATCTTCATCAGTGGTTAACAGAAGATCGGTTGTTCGGCAGGTGTAGTCCATTCGCATCTCTGGGTGTAGACAGATTGTGTAGAAAGTAATGTAATCAAAGTGCCCAAGAAAGGTGAAAAACTCGTGGGCGGTCAAGGTTTTTGTAATAACTTCACTCATTTGTAAGTCTCCTGTTTTTGATAATATGAAGCGGCCAAACTCAGTAAACGAGTCTGTTTTTTATAAGTGCACTTTTAGAAAACGTCAACGGTGATGGTTCCGCCCTCTTTGGTGCTGATCTCGTACTCGATGGTCTGGATATCCGGGAATACCAGCTTCTCGATGCTCAGGATGCTGGCAAGCGGTACAGAAAACACCGTACTTCCGGCCATGATGTGCAATTCTGATTTGTCCCGACGGGTATGCAGTTGGACGTGCTGGAAGGCGATGTCTGTCCCGGTGAAGATGGCGCACACGCTGGCTCTGCACTCGAATGTTTCCTGCACGAAGCTGTCAATGGCGATTCTAAAAGTATCCATAGGGGACCTCCTGCTCTTTTATTTGTAGCACTACTCTCACTCGTGCCATCGTTCTCTGTCTTGCTGTGATTTAGTCGGCCTTTACAAATATCTCCATGCAGTCGGCGCAGATGACGCGAACCTCTTTGGTGCTCCGGATGATGGTGCCGCACTTGGGGCATATCCACCGCCGGGTGCTGCTTTTGGCCTTGGGCGGTTTGGGTGCTCCGGTCTCGCTGCTGCCCGGTGCCTTGCTTCCGCTTCCGGTGCCGAACATATCAGCCCATGCCAAACGTTCGCCCATCTGGATATCCTGCCAGCCCATGAAGATGATAAAGTCTAGTAGCTCTTCGGAAGGGCTTGTGATGGTCCAGCCGTACTTCTCGTGGTGCTGTACGACCAGACCGTGGGCTTCGGCCTGCTCCTTGAAGCGCTTGTTGTGGTAGACGCCGTTGTTGGACGTGTCCTTGATTTGGTTCTCAAGGTTATACTCGTGCACCATCTCATGAAGGAGTGTCGCGGTGGTTTCCTCAATCGGGCGGTCGAGCGTGGCAGAGGAGATGTTGATCTCGTACTTGCTTTTCTGCCCGGCTTTCCAGACCTTTGAACAGGTGATGTGTCCGTACGCAGATGGGGTTTTCTTGAGGGATATGATCGGTTCGGGAAGTTTGCCCTCGAAGTAATGCTTGTTCAGTTCCCGAAACATTTTTTCGAGCTGCCCGGCGGCACGGCTGGTCTTAACGGTCTGTTTCATGATTTCTCTCCTTTGTACGTCAAGATTGCAAAACGGCAGGACAGATGGTATAATGTCCTTGTCCCATTGTGGACGGCCTCTTCCTGTGTGGCTGGTAGCTATGGGAAGGGGCGCTTGTAAACGTGGTGGCTCATGGTGATGGTCTCCGGTGTTTTACGAGTGAATGTTTAAGCAGCGTCGTGCTGTGATGATAGTATAAGTCTACTGTGAACAGTATGCAAGACGGAATACTGCACAAAGAAAATCGACGAATATTGTGTAAATTGCATACTGTGCATAGTACGCTTGGAGACAGATACATATTATAGTAGGAGAAACCAATGGGCGGAAAAACCAGTACGGCAAGCAGGACAAAATATAATGCCAAGACATACGAGCGCTTGGCGCTAAATCTCAGAATTGACAGTCCACAGAGCAAAAAGGCGATAGAACAGGCAGCGGAAGAAGCTGGCGAAAGTGCGACCGCGTATGTGGTTGAAGCTGTGCGCCGTCGAATGGAGCAAGAAGGCTACCCCGGCGGGGAGGTTAAAAATATTGAAGTGCACGCTCCAAACAAGTATCCAGACTGTTATTACATCTCCCAAGATGAGGAAAATGCACTCAAGCAGCTTCTTCGTCCTCATATTGAGACCATCCCATTTGAAGATCGAGCCGAACTGGAAAAACGGTTGATAGCGTTGATTCATGAGACGTTGGGAGAAGAACGCGAGAACTATGATGAGAACTCATTTAGAAGTTTTTTCTAATTGGGGATAGATCAGCACAAAAATAAGCCTCTACCTTTTTACGGGTAGGGGCTTTTATCGTGTCTGGGCAAAATAAAATCCCAGCGGGGATGAGCCGCCGGGACAGTTTGGATATTAAAGGCCAGAAGTATCTTTGATTTCTTCGTGGTTAGGGTCAGTATAGGCAAGTGTAGTTTCGATCCCATCACCTAAATTGTACATGATGAGCGTAATTTCGGTTGTTTCAGTTTTCCAAACCGCGCGATATGCAGAATAGCCCAGTTGTAATGCGATATCTTCATCAGTGTACCGAGCGAGACTTGAAAGATTTTTGCGCTCATCGGAAGCGGGTTTGCCATATTTTTCAGTAAGACTTTCCTTTAAGGACTTATAGACTGCAATGTAGAGCTCCGCACCACTGTAAGTATCATTAAATCCATAAAAACACTGATACAGTTTCCCGGCGGAATCGAAAAGATAGGTTATATAGGTGTTACTTCTTCCGGAGACGGTTCCGGAGTACAGCATCATTGTTGTACCATCGTCTTCTTCAGAGATGCCTTCAAACTTAGCAGTTTCGTACTTATTGATTGTTTCTACATTGTCGCCCCAGAAGCCGATACGGAAATCACCATTTCGGTCAGAAGTATCAGTGGCTGGAATTTTGCTGTCGGGAAGTTCATATGCAAGAACAAGTTCATATTTGTTGTCTTCATTAGGGTAATAGAAGTAGGAAATATTTACGTCCTCTGTTGTCCATTCCAGCCAAACGCCAGAGCCGTCCTCAAGGACATTGCTTTTGTCCTCTGTCGCTGTGCCATATGTCTTATTGAGGGTAGCTACAATGTCAGTGGATTCCTCCGTAAATGGCTGAGCGGAAATATAATTATACGCGGTTTTGCAGAGGAGGGTATCTTTGAAAATAAAGTAACCTTCACCGTTCAAACCATTACATTCGATGTTAGAAAAGGTATATTTCTTTTTTCCGTTACCAGCAAAAGATACAGTATCAGGAGATTGGCCGAGAAGATTTTCAATTTCAGCAGGGGTGGTAGACCATGTGGCGGTAGAATGCACAAAGGGATGCGTAACGCTTAAAGGCGGTTCCGCTACCGACGAAGCAACGATAGCGTCCTCGCTGGCTGATGCAGAAGATGTGGGCGTGCTGCTGCCACAAGAGCTTAGGCCGAAAAGTAGAGTGAGACTGAGAAACGCAGAACAAGAGCGTAGGGCCAGATGGGTTGCTTTCATGAGGGTTCCTTTCTTTTCTGTGGTGTTATGATGGTATGATAAAACCCGGCGGGGATGGGCCACCGGGTCAGATCAAAAACTCAAATTGCAGAAAAAGGTTAGACTGCTATACGGCCTTCACGCTTTCCGCCAGCCATATAGTGCTCATAGTACTTGGCATTATCGTCACCAAACAGAGCTACTAGATCGGGGTTATTGGCCTTGTAGGCTGCAAGGTTAAATTGACTACTGCCCTGACGGCCCTCCTTCATGCCACTATTGATGAAGTGCTCAAAAAGAGCTTTCTGGTTATCACTAAAGGCAGCAGCTAAATCAGGATTATACTGCATATAGTCTTTGTAATTATAGACGGCAGAATATTGACTCACGACATCCGAGAATGGTTTGTTTTGTAAAGTATGATTGTATTTTGCACCATATAGTTGATTTTCGGAAATAGTCTGTTTAGAACCATCCATGAATTCGACGACGGCCTTATTGACTCTAAAGCTACGAATTGAGCCATTATACCAAGCGTTCTCGAACATTGAAATATTATAGTCATACATGTAGTTTTGAATCTCATCATCAGTTAGATAGATGTAGGTGTAATTGCCTGACCAAGCATATATTTCAACAAAATAATTTCCAAACTTATCTACATCAACAAATTCATAAGAGGTTAATGCGTTTTTGAAACCGGTATTGATACAATAAGAAGTTGATCTGGACACTGCAAAAGGGCTATCAGAGTTTAATTTTTTATTTGTATACAATTTACGACTTGTATCTATTTTAATCTCCATTGGATTGATGGGACCAGTTGTTTTACCTGTAACTTGTAAGTAGCCACGGATAGAACAGGTGACGGCATCATTTACTGCGTTATATGGTGTCATATACCAAGTGATATATTTGATGACTTTTCCTGAGTTGTTACAATAATAAATAGTAGGGCTTACACCGCCGACAGAATTAGTATCGAGGCTTGTTCTTACGATTTCGATTGCCGGTTTGGATGCAGCAAAACACGGAACAGCCAGTGACAAGCACAAGGCAACCGTCAATAGGAGAGCAAGAATTTTCTTTTTCATGATGATACCTCCTTAAAATGAACAAGTGGAACAATCTGTACAACTGCTCCAAAAGTTCTTTACACAAAGCTATCACATTTTTACCACAATGTCAAGCAATGGAGCCTAAAATGATAATGATAAATCGTCTCCGTAACCTATACTGGACATAGGAGGCGATGAAGATGACAGCAGACCGAATCAAGGCATTGCGAGAGGCACGAGGCTGGACACAGGCAGAACTTGCCCGGCGGCTGAACATCACACGCAATGGTGTCAATTCATGGGAGCAGGGGCTCTCCATGCCGTCGCCTGCGTGTTTGGTGGATTTGGCAAAGTTGTTTTCCATCTCGACAGATTACCTGTTGGGTGTGGAACGGCTGGAAACAGTTAATGTCACCGGATTAGATGAAAAAGACGTGGCAATGCTGGCACAGTTGGCAGAGCGACTGAGAGAAACCCGTTGACACAATATAAGAGAGTTATAACGCAACAAAACATTCCCTGCCTATTGCAGAGCAGAGAATTTATTATAGCTGTATTCGATATTGGAAACAAAAGTATACTTTCAACGTTTTTCCACAAGGTTTTCAACCGGAGAAATTTGGAGCTTCCTAAACTAAGAAATCGGCATGAATACTAGGAAATCTTGGTCAGATGGCCGGGATTTTTGTGGTTTCAGGAGCGAGAAAATACGGAAACGGGCGATAGGCAAGGTCTGCAACAAGAGAATTTGAATGTTAAGGTGGGCATGAAAAACTCAAAATAGATCATGGATATTGACAATCAGTGTGATTTCTGATATCCTATTGCAAGACAGTTAATTTCCAGTGGGACGTAAGAAGTTCTCAAAAATCAACTAAGCGAATCAGTTGCTCAAGTTGAGAGAATCAGTTACGCATGACAGCGAAAATAACGTGTCAACGTTATAATGTTCGCTAGTGTGGCGCAATGGCAGCGCAACTGATTTGTAATCAGTGGGTTGCAGGTTCAACTCCTGTCACTAGCTCCAAGAAAAATCCTGCGATATACCGCTAGAATGACGGCGTGTATCGTGGGATTTTTGCTTTTGTATGCGTTGTGAAATGCCCGGAAAGTGCGACAAATTTGAAGAGGCCGTGATGATAAAGCACACACATGGAGAAAAACGGCATACGATCAGAGGAATGGGGCTTGCGAGAAGGAAACAAAAACCATGCAAACGCAGCGTTTTGCGAAAAAGTTGTACTTCCATAGAAATCTTTTTCAGAAATCGGTTGACAAAATCGAGGCGAGATGGTAAGATAT
>OLGY01000917.1_pt1 | contig 17429 bp, 18 predicted proteins | sample 1605951 | NCBI WGS metagenome assembly OLGY01 (sample SAMN03283280) | human gut metagenome | biome: human-associated habitat; material: feces | host: Homo sapiens | place: Peru | collected 2012
TGCCATTCCATCTCCTCTATAACTTGAAATGCCAAACTGGCATTTCAAGTTATTTTACTACGCAATTATTTCTTATGAGTTTCCAAAATCTACATTACATTTTACCCTATTTTTCTCATACCGCCTACTGCTACCTATTGCTATTTTCTTACAATAAAAAGAAGGTTACAATGAACCTTCTAGTTTCCAACTTACAGCCTTCTTTCTAGCATCTACAAAACGCTTATATATGCCATCCTCTTTCATCAATTGATCATGATTACCTCTTTGAACAATTCTACCCTTATCAACAACAACTATTTGATCAGCATGTCTTACCGTCTTCAATCTATGTGCAATCATAATAATCGTCTTTTCCTTAGTAAGAGCCTCTATCGCATCCATCAAATCCTTTTCATTTTCAGGATCAACATTGGCAGTTGCTTCATCAAGAATAACAATTGGTGCATCTTTCATAATTGCTCGGGCAATTGAAATACGTTGTTTCTCACCACCAGACAAACTAGCACCACCCTCACCAATCACTGTATTATAACCATCAGGTAGTTTACTGATAAATTCATGACAACACGCTTTCTTAGCTGCTTCAATCACTTCTTCATGACTTGCCTCTTGGCTACCAAATTTAATATTATTCTCAATCGTATCCTGGAACAAATAAACATTCTGGAAGACAAAAGAGAAATTACTCATAAGAGCATTCATACTATAATCTTTGACATTAATGCCACCCAATGTAACGCTACCTTCATCTACATCCCAGAATCTAGCAATCAGGTTACACAATGTTGACTTGCCACCACCTGATGGACCAACAATTGCGGTTGTTGTCTTTTCCGGAATAAATAGTGATATATCATCAATTATTTTTCTCTTGTCATAAGAGAAGGAAACATGATTAAGCTCAATATCATGATTTAAAGGTTCTATCTCTTCACCATCAATATCCATAGTATCTAGCTTTAGTATAGCTTCAGCCTTGTCCACACAGATACTAACAACATGTAGAAGAGATGAATAAGTTCCAGCACATTCTAAACTTGAATACAACATGAATGCCGATATGGTCATACCAATACAATAGACAAGTTCCATTGTGCCATTAATATAGAAATAAGCACATAATAATACAATTATTGAAGCTGTAATCTTAGTTGTGATGTTTTGTAGAAAATGATATGGTACAAACAGCATTTCCATCTTTGTATTAATCTTCTCACAAGCCCTATTGGCATCATTTAATTTCTTAGACTGTTTACCAAATAGATTATAAGATTTAACCTCAGATATACCTTGTAGATATTCCATAATTTGATTAATCAGTTCAATATCACATTCAATTTTTTCCTCTGAATCCTTCTTGCTTACCCTTTGCATCATAGAATTAATTATAAAGAAAACCACTATTCCAATTAGCGCTACAAGCCCAATTCTTAAATCAAATATAAGTAACATCAAAATGATCATCGAAGTTTCAAGAATCCCTTGCGTTGTAAGCATCACCACTCTAGCAGCCACATCACCAAGGATTTCCATGGTATTGGTTGTAACCGAAGATATTTCACCAATACTATTGGAATTAAAATAGCCCATTGGAAGATAACGCAAATGTTTCGCAATCTTTATTCTTGTAAAAGCACTCGCATTATAGCCTCCTTTTGTTTGAAGCACTGTTGAATATTTCTTACAAAAAACACCTATTGAAATAGAAATTACCATAATCAATAAAGAACCATATATATACTTTTCCATTGGTTCTTTATTTAAAAGTCCAATCATTATATACATAATCGCAGGAATCTTCATCGCAGCAGCTAGGGCTTCAATCACGCCCAAAACAATTGATATTTTAAATTTATCTCCATTTTCTTTGCCTGAAAACCTTATGAACTTTAAAAGAATTTCAATCATATTATTCACCATCCTTTACTGAAATATGAGCTTCCCACATTTCCTTATAAAGTGGACAAGATACAAGAAGCTCCTCATGTTTGCCGTGGGCAATTACACTTCCATCATTAACCACAAATATTTGATCACTATCCTTAATAGTAGATAATCTATGGGCAATCACAATAAGCGTCTTTTCTACAACTAATTTTGCGATTGAACTTTGTAAGATTGCCTCATTTTCGGGATCGGTATAAGCAGTAGCCTCATCCAAGATAACGATTGGTGCATCCTTTAACATTGCCCTTGCAATAGATATACGCTGTCTCTCGCCTCCTGACAAATGCCCTCCAGCACCACCAACTACAGTGTTGAAACCATCTTCTAGTTGCATAATAAAGTCATAACAACCACTTCTTTTTGCAATTTCAATAACTTCTTCATCACTCGCCGAAGGCTTACCTTGTCTAATATTTTCAAGTACCGTTTCATTAAATAAGTAATTATCTTGAGATACATAAGCAATTCTTTGATTAAAATCATCTAATGAAATATCCCTAATATCAACTTCGCCAACTTTGATAGAACCGCTATCAACATCCCACAACGATGCAATAAGTTTAGCTATAGTAGACTTGCCACTACCAGATGGGCCAACTATAGCATTAACACTACCTTCCTTGATTTCCATATTTATACCATGCAAAACTTCCTTTTCATGATAGGCAAATCTTACATTCTTTAAGCTAATTGAATTGTTAATAGGAAGAACTTCACTCTTGTTAGGCCTATTTAAATCAGGTTCCATTAGTATTCCAACCACCTCACCCACAATCACATTAATCTTACCCAAATCATCTGTATAAGAAAGTACCGTAATCAAGGGCCCTACAATACTTAAAGATAAGATGATACACATCACAAAATTAGAAAGACTAAGCGTTCCATTTTCCACATAAAAAGCCCCAAAAGGTAATACTGTTAATAAAGTATAAGGTGTCATAATCATCATTAATGCTTGAAAAATCGAGCATCTTTTCATCCAAGAAATAAAAGAATCCGCATATTCCATTGCTGCCTTAGTAAACTTTTTATAAGAACTTTCTGTCTTCCCAAAAACCTTAATCACTTCAATTCCATCGATATATTCAACGGCTGCATCATTTAATTCTTTTGTAGTTTTAACAGTTCTTTCATAACTTGGTCTAAAGTCTATCATCATCCCAAAGTAACAAATAACACCAACAACAACCGGTACTAATGACCATAAAGCTAAACGCCAATCAATCATAAAGAAATAAATAAGAATAATAATTGGAGCTAATAGATTAGATGTAAATTCAGGCACGATATGAGCAAGTGCTGTCTCTATACTATCAATTCTTTCAACCATGATATTTTTAAAAGTACCTGATGGTGTATCTTTTACATAACCAAGGGGTACTCTAGCCAACTTATCACAACACTGTTTTCTAATGTTGGCCAATACACTAAATGTTGCCTTATGTGATAGTGAAGTAGATAATGAATGAAATAATTCACTTGTCACAAAAGACAATGCGATTAGTATCACTTTATACAAATACACACTAAAGTCTTTCTGCCCATTCACAAATAATCTAATTACATCACCTATCAAAAAATAAGGAATAATCTTAAAGATTACACTTTTTATTGCCAATAACACACTCCATAAGTAAGCACCTCTTTTTTGACCTGCCCACTCTAGTATCCAAGTTAATGTAGATTTTTTCTTTTCTTTCATATTCTCCTCCAGTTAGCACTAGCTAACTATATCCTAATATAATAAGTGGTACTACCCACCTATTAAAACTTAATATTCCACAATCTCTCAAAGCCACCAATATTAAACTGCTTTAGCTGACTTATATTTTTAATTGCACTCTGTTTATCAAAATCATGTTCTATAATCTGAAATATTGACGAGAAGAAACCAGTATAAATCATATGCATAAGACTATCTTCAACCACAGGTATTTCAACGCCCTCTTCTTTCATCTTCTCTAGATACCTATGACTTGATTCTATTTCTCTATTAACCATTCCATGTATAAAATCCTCATACTTACCACTATCACCGCACTTCAATAACAGTTTAAAATTATCATAATGATCATAGACATAATCTAGCATTTGTTCCATACCATCATTTGACATAGAAGCCATGCTCTTTGTCTGATCATCAGCCGATAATTTTTCAAACTCACTAACTACTTGGTCATAGATTTCATATAAACGCACTAAATATGGATCGGTTAACGCATCAAACAAAGCTTCCTTAGTTGGATAATACTTATAAAAAGCACCAGTTGTAAGCCCTGCATCTTTCACAATATTCCTAAGTGAAGCCCCAGTTAAACCATCATTTAAAAAATGTTTCTTAGCTGTCTCTAATATGTTTCTTTGTGTTTCTTCTGCCTTTGTAGCCATACTTCCTTATAAAAATATAACAGTGTTATATAACACTGTTATATTAATTCTAATCAACATTTATTGTCAAGCACAATCTTAAAAAAATATATACATTACGGTTCCAATAAGCGCTGTACTAAAGATTATCTTAATTGGATTTGTTTTGAATTTTCTTAAAATCACAAAAGAAGAAACAAACAATATTAATTCAATATAATGTATCTTATTTAAATGAATTTCTGAAAAAGTAGAAGTCCCAAATAAAGCTAAACAAAATAACATTAAACCAGCGCTCGCAATCATTGCGACAACCGCAGGTCTTAAAGTAGTTAAGATATTCTTAACAAGCTTTAAATTCCTATATTTAGTATAGAAATACGCCAAAGCCAAAACAATGATGAAACTTGGTAATACCGCACCCACTGTACAAATAAGGGAACCAGAAAGTCCTGCTACCTTTTGGCCAACAAAAGTAGCACTATTTACCAAAATTGGTCCTGGTGTCATTTCCGCAATAGTTGTTAAATCGGCAAATTCTGCCATTGTTAACCAACCTTTGCCTTCAACAACCAAACTTTGAATCAAAGGCATTGCGGCATATCCACCACCAAACGCAAACAAGCCAATTTGAAAATAAACTAAGAATAATTCAAATAATATCATGCCTTATCTCCCGCTATAGTACTTCTAGCTAAACCTAATACAATAAAGAAAATAATGATTGTGATTGCGCCAACTTTGAAGAAACATGTCGCAATAAAAGCGGCGAACATCAATACAATATTGATTGTATTCTTGACCTTAAATACATCTCTTGCGAGATCTACTACTACATCTAATATAATCGCAGCCACCCCAGCTCTCATTACTTGTAAAGCTATTTGAATATAATAATTTGTTGAAAATGCTTCATAACATAGTGAGATGACGCTGATAATAACAATTGGTGGAATAACCGTTGCCAAAGCGCTGATACACGCTCCCTTTAATCCCTTAATGCGGTAGCCAAATATAATCGCACTATTTACAGCTAAAGCACCTGGAGAAGATTGGGCAATAGCAGTCATATCTAATACTTCATCATCTGTAACATAATTTAATTCATCACAAAATTTCTTTCTCATCATGCCAATAATGACAAAGCCACCACCAAAGGTAAATGCCGATATTTGTAACATGGACCAAAATAGTGTCCAATATATATTTTTTTCTTTATTCATTTAGGCTCCTTTCTCATCTAATTTTTCCAACTAACACTTATAAAAAGCTCAATCTTTTAGAGATTAAGCTTTTTTATAAAGTTTAGTATTCAAATCGGAAGAATCTTATTTAGCTCTCTATTTTATGTATATATTTTTAAATATCTAATTATAAATTCTTAATTAAATCAAGGAAATCTACATCTGGATCATTTGGAACCATCTTAGCTTCGATAGCGATACCCTTAGCTGCTAATTCTCTAAAGATTTCAGCTTCTTCATGAGTTACAGAAACAGCCTTCTTAACTTGAGTAGCTCCTTCCTTACCTCCCATGTTGCCAACATTGATTGCCTTAATGTCATAACCCTTATCGATAAATTCTTTTAGGTTCTTTGGATCCTTAAATAACATAAATACAGATTCTGTTGGATATGGATCTTCAGCTAATCTTTCAATTGCACGATCTACTGAGAAAATAGATAACTTAGTACCCTTTGGACACGCCATTCTTAAAGCTTGTTTTTGAAGTTCATTAGCTGATGTTGCATTATCAATAATAATAATTCTTGTTGGCTTTAAATGAGATAACCAAACAGTAACTACTTGTCCATGAATCAATCTTTCTTCAATTCTTACATTCTTAATTTCCATACTCTACTCCTATTCATCAAATTCTTCAACTTCACTATTCATCGCATCATTAACATAAACAACAGCTTCCATGCCTGCACTTGCAAAACCACGACAAACTTCATCACTCAATGCTTCATCATCAGGATATGTTCCAATTTGTAGTAACATCGCCAAATTCATTCCGGCAATAATATAAGTTTTTTCTCTGCTCAATAAAGGTAATACTTTTTGGTTAACGCTACCACCAAAAATATCTGAACAAATTAATACCTCATCACCTTCATTGACACCTGAAATAAATTTATCCAATTCTTCATCAACATCAGGGCAACCCTCACCATATGCACAAATTGCCGCAAATGGATGATCATCGCCTAAAAATAATTTCAAAGTATCTTTAAAGCCATTCGCTACTTGACCATGGCTAATTAATAATAGTTTTCTCATTTTTAAACTCTTCCTCTTTCATCATAATCATTTGGATCTTTACTTGAAGCCTTTAAACACTCTTTCTTATTAACTTTATAATTTGGTTTTACTTCAAGCTCTCCATTTAATAATGGATCATTAGTCTTTATCATATGTTTATATAGTTTATCTTTTAACTCATCAACAATATCTTTTAAACCATCATCATTGATCAGATTATTTCTTTCATGTTTATCATACAGACAATCATACAATGCTTCCTTTGGCTTAGTTCTTTCACTTAAACCATTATCCATTAAATATGATTTAGACAACGATTCATCAATATTAGATAAATTCAATTTCAACCAACTCTCATCATAATAACGAATATATTTATATCTTTCATTTCTAATACATCTAATAGGTTCATATGATGTATGGAAATTTACTTCCGCATATACCTCATTATCTATTTTAAGATTATGGTCATCAAATACTTCACTATAACTTAAACCTTCAAGATAATCTGGCTTATCAACGCCCAACAAATCACACAATGTAGGGAAGATATCAATATGTGATATCAAATTATCATAAATAATTCCATGAGCCTTATTTGGATGTCTAATGATTAAGCTAATACCAATACCATCATCTTGTAAATTACATTTATGGAAAGGATTAGCTACTCCATGGTCTGTTGTATACATAATAATCGTATTATCATATAAATCATGACTCTTTAGATAATTAATCAGCTTACCAACATTCTTATCAGCATTTTTAGCACTGGTAATAAACTGTGCTTGATCATGTCTTGTTAATTCATTTGAATCAAGTGGATCTAGTGGCTTTACAAAATTCTCATTAATCTCTTCATCGATATTAATAGGATAAGGACGATGAGTACTATGCATACCATAACTTAGCATAAATGGCTTACTAGTATCGATTGTATCTAGCCATTTAATACATGCATCAACATTATGTTCATCCCATATATGCAAGTCTTCTTTTGCGTAATCCTTTGGATTTTCGGTAAGCACTGTATCATAACCCAACTTCTTTAAATCATTTGTATCTACATCTAAATACCAACCAACTTCATGCTGAATGCCACTAAGAGCAGTTTGATAACCCTTAGATCTTAAATATGAAGCTAGATGTTTATCATAATCATTTAAACCAAAGCCTCTTTGAGCTAAACCCAACATTCCATTTTGATGAGGATAAGTTCCTGTAAGCATTGCCGCTCTACTTGGAGAACAAGTTGGTGCAACACAATATGCTTTTGTGAACAGTGTTGCATCACTTGCGAATTCTTCTAAAGAAGGAGTGATAATTCTTTCTCCATAAGGGCTTATCATCCTTCCTGTATCATGAGTATTTATATAAACTAAATTGTACATATTAGTCTTCCACAAAGATTGGACTTGACCAAGCTAATGCACCATTCTTTTGCCATACTCTTACACGAACATTTTGACAATCAGTTGTATCGATTTCTCTTTCGATCTTACGAGTATAGCCAATTTCAGGAACAGCTTGTCCTACCTTAATCTTATAACAATTGTGCCACCAAGAATCTGAACGATAATATTCTTCAAAATTATAACGTTCTTTTAATAATTCACTTACTTCATCAAGTAAAGGATAAATCTTACTTGTATATAATAAGTCTCTAATCTTCAATTCATAATCAACACCATCGATAGTAAGCATTACTGATGAATCGATATCATCTTCAATTTCAAAGATGAAACCTTCTGTTGTGATAGCACTAGGACCCATCCACTTACCAGTAGCAGTTGTCTTATATGAAGTAACATCAAATTCACAACTATTATCAGTAACATTTCTTAACTCTTGACCAAAGTTAGACCAACATTTTTCAATTGAAATTAACTTACCCTTAGTTTCAAGCTTACCATGCCAATTACGAGATTCAATATCAGGAAAGATTCTTCTATCTGGTCCCCAGCCTAATTCTAATTGGAACTTAAATCTAACTGTACCGCTTAATTCTTCACTTTCCCAAGTTGAAGTATGTGGAATCATTTCGATTACCTTGTTGTCTTTTATAATTTCAATTCTATCAATAGCGTTAGCTGCCTTAACATCTAAATGAAGCTTTGACTTAGCGTTCTTCTTAATTGTATCGCCCATCACCTTATCATCAATTGTATAGTCAAGTTCAATACGATCCTTACTTACACCATATACACGGCGATTAGTAAACGCATCCCAAATATCATCCTTAGAGTTTGACTTAGCTAAAACTGCACAATAACCAAAACCATATACACCAGGGCAACTATGGTTATCACCAGAAGCAATCAAGCCAACCTTATAACCCTTTTCAAGACCTCTTTCAGTACATGTCTCACCAGTTCTTGGTCCCATGTGAACATGTCTTACCATTTCAATTGGAGTTTGATCGTTTTCACTTGAACCATGTGATGAATAAGTCTCCGCAAACGGACTAAATGTTTCATTATGAGTTGCCCAGTTTTTACCACGATGACCTAATTGATATGCTAAGTGATGAGGAATGCCAATGGCATCCTTGCCCTTATAAGCTTCTACAAGTTCTTCATATCTTAAAGGATATTCCATCATTTGATCGTTGTCTTTAAAGAAGACATTATGGTCACCATCAAGACCTGCACCTTGCCACTCATATCCCATAAACATTGGATATCCTTCTTCATTTACTTTCTTTGTAACTTCACGAATATATTCCCAGTCTTTTTCAATATCTTCTAATGGATAACGATCTTCAACTGGCATACCAGTTTTTGGATCCTTCATCATTGCATATGGGTAATACGCAAAAGGCCAAAAATCCATTGTTTGTTTCATTTGCTCAACCCATTTTGGCAAATCCTTGATAGCTTCATGATGCAGATTACTATGCATATCAGTCCAAAGTATTTTATAGTTCACGTCTTATCCTCCTCTATTCAATCGGTTTATTTCTTGCACGTTCACTTGCTTTATAACTAGCCCATTCATCAGGCTTAGCACATGCACCCCATTTTTTCAAAAATGCATGATTTTCTTTTAATATTTTTTGCCTATCCTTAAGCCTAATTATTTCTTCTTTACTCAAGAACAGTTTATTTAATTCCTCAAAATGATTATCAACTAACTTATCATCCTTGTAAGCTTGAATATTACCGTTAATTTGATACAACTTGATGTTTTGATACATCACAGCTTCTAAGAATTGTTCACTCTCACCAAGATATTGTTCAATCTTAACAGGCTCTTCTTTATATATACTATGTCCTTTGTGAAACGGCATATCAGCATTCATCAAATCTAATATGCTACGACTTAAGTCAAGCAAACTTACATAGTGTTTATATCTTTTATGTTCAATATTCTTATTCCAAATAAATAATGGAACCTCGATAGCTTCTGGATATAGTGTTTGTTTTCCATAAATATCTCTTTTACCACATTGTTCACCATGGTCTGACGTATAAATCAAAGTAGGATTACCATCCATCTTTTTAACTTCATCCCATATCTCACCTACATAGCCATCTAGCTGTTCAACTAGTCCTAGATATGCAGCCTTTGCCTTAAGTTTTTTATCATCACTATAGTACATAACTAACTCTTGATAAACATGATCGGGAGTAATGTTTTCATCAAGAGTAACTAGTTTCTTATATTTTTCATATAATTCACTTTTACATACAAACGGAAAATGTGGCCCATAGAATCCTATTAAAATAAAACGTGGTTTATCGCTTGGTTGTCTAAGATATTCAATCGCCAAATCTTTGATTACTTCATCATATTCTTGAATTGGTGAATAACCGCCTCCTAATACATTCATGCAATTTTTACGATTTGTAGTAGAAGCGTATGGTCCAAAATCCGTACGATTTTTGCCACCAGTACCCCAATATTGTGAAGTAATATCTTGCCCTATGTGTGTAGAGAAACCATGTAGTTGATCATCACCCTTAAAATGCATACGTCCAATAAGCACTGGCTCATAACCACTTAATTTTGCTGCATGAGCGATAGTAGGCTGATCAATTTTTAGTGTTGTATCATTTTCTAATATATCCAAATCCGAAGGCAATAAGCCACTTAGAAATGACATGCGGCTTGGCACACATAAGGGACTGTTACATACACAGTTTTCAAAGTACTCGCCATTATTAATCATTTCACTAAAAATAGGCGCATCCAAAAAGTCTATTTTGTCTGGAAGCGCCCAATTAGCATGCTGATCAGATAATATTACTACAATATCATCTTTTCTCATGTTTAAATTACATTATTCCTAAGAATACAAGTACAGCTGCTGCAAGCACGATTGTTAGAATCATCTTATTTGCAGACCACTTCTTCTTATCCATGAAATACCATGTTACTAATGTTAATACTAATGGTAACAAGTTAGGCATGATCTTATCAAAGATTGCAGTTTGTAGATTGATAATCATATCACCACTAGCGAATTCATAGATAAACTTCATCTTAACTGTAGTTGCTGCAACACCACCAATTACAATTAAACCCATCATAGTTAGACCCATTGTAAGCTTATCAGCAAGATCTCTATTCTTGAAGAATGTATTTGCTGCTTCAATACCCTTAGAATAACCCTTATGGAATAAGAACCATTGAAGACCAACAATTGTTAATAGCCAAGTAACCATGAAGAAGATAGGTCCAACTGGATTACCATCGTTGATACACATACTCATAGCGATACTTAATAAGATAGGGCTATAAGTACCAATTAAGATACTATCACCAATACCTGCGAATGGGCCCATAAGAGCATTCTTAGTACTTACGATTAATTCTTCACTTACATCTTCGCCATTAGCTCTAGATTCTTCCATAGCTAATACGATACCAGGAATCAAAGAACCAAGTTGAGGCTCAGTATTATAGAATTGCATATGTCTTTGAAGAGCTCTCTTGTATTCTTCTTCATCATTTTTATATAGTTTCTTTAGAGCAGGAACAAGAGTGTAGCAGAATGCTAAACCCATCATACGTTCAAAGTTTTGTGTTGCTTGTGCGAAGAAAATATAACGCCAAGTGGCCTTGTTAACATCCTTCTTTGTCAAACTGTTTTTATTCGTCATAGTCGTTATCCTCCTCTTGTGCAACTGTTGTTGCGTTAACACTTAATTTACCTTGAGATATTACAAACAAGATAGCGATTGCAGAAGCAATGATTGCTAATGAAGTAATAGACATACCAGTAGCACCAACAACTACCCAGCCCAATAAGAATAAGGCAACCATCCAGTTTTCAGAAATAGATTGTTTCATCAACATTGCAAAACCGATAGCAGGTAACATCTTACCAGCTACTTCAAAGAAGTGTAACAATAATGTTGGCATGTTGTTTAATAGCATTTCAGTTAAAGGTGCACCGAAGTAACAGAATAACATTGCTGAACCACCACGTAAGATTAAGCTTGGTACAGCTGCTAATAATGTTGCTCTTTCAATTCCCTTACCATCACCATTAGCTGCTGCCTTATCACCCATGTGAGGGAATACAGCGTTAATAGTCATGATGAAGTTGAATAGGCCTAAACCTAACATACTTAGTGGAACAGCTAATGCTACAGCTTGTTCACCACTACCACCTGCTGCAAGAGCCAATGGAATACCAATGTAAGCTGCCCAGTTAACATCTGCTGGCATTGCTCCACCTGGAGTGATTTGGCCAATGAATAGAGCCTGAACCATCGCACCTGCGATAACACCATTAGTTACATCACCTAAAATTAAACCAACGATTAAACCAGCAACTAGTGGTCTACCAATCATATTCCAACCACCAGTCACACCAAAGAACCATGGAGTACGTTTACTACCTAAGTAAGCAAACAACCCAATAAGTAAAGCTTGAAACAAAGTCATTTTATATTTTCCTCCCCCTTCGTCAATGTTATGTTATTAGTCGGCCATACAACTTGTCAATACAATTTATAAGTTGTATTATATTTCATATACAGAATGTATTAATTTATAATATAAGTTGTAAGGAGATAATCGACATGAAAACAAAATACACAGGAAACGCCCCAAAGTATCAACTAATCGAAAATGACATTATAGACAAGATAAATATGGGTATTTATCAAGCTGGAAGCATCCTTCCATCTGAATCAGAACTAGCTACCGACTATGAATGTTCAAGAGTAACTGTTAGACAAGCTTTAAGCAACTTGTCATATAAAGGCTTCATCACAAAGACACAAGGTAGTAAATCTTATATCAAAAAGACAAATACTATTCAAAGAACACCTGATCTAAAAAGCTTTTCTGAAGATATGAAAGATAAGGGTAAAGTACCTTCAAGTAAAGTTGTATCTTTTAATATGACTGATGCTGGTAATACCATTGGCCACTTATTAAATATTAAGCCAAACGATAAAATATACTACATAGAAAGAATTCGTTATGCTGACGACATACCTGTTTTATTTGAAAAAACATTCATGTCTGTTGACTTGCATCCTGAACTTACAATTAAAGTATTAGAAAGCTCAAAGTATGCCTATGCCAAAGAACATGGATTAAATATTGCATACGCATACCAAAATATAGCCCCAATATTTGCCCCTGATTACATTGCTGATGCTCTTAATATTTCTAATAAACAACCAATATTACGAATAGCTAATCCAACTTATCTAGATGATGATAGAGTCTTTGACTATACTGAGCTATATTTGCATCCTGATTTATATCAATTAAATATTGTTAAATATGCTTCGTGTAATATCCCACTTTAAAATACCTAGCAACATTTTGTAGATTATTTTGTAGATTATAGAAGACATATTCCAAGAAATCCTTATATCCACAATATTCATCATCAAAATATGTAATATTCAACCTCTTACAGTTCTTATTACATATTTTTTTAAATTTACAATTATCACATTCTTTGCATTCTCTTCTTGATTCATTCAAGAACTTTTGAGTGTTCTTAGACTTTAGCATTTCAACTAAAGAATCCTTTTTGATATTTCCACTTAAATATTCATCCAATACATAAAAGTCACATGGGTAAACATCACCATTTGCTTCAACAACAAACTGCATTAAACAATAGCCTAAAATACCACACTGGCTTGGTCGTACACCATTGAACAATTGAATTAAATTATCAAATAAATTAATGCTGATATAATTTCCATTTTTTAATTCTTTTAACCACTCATCAAAAAATATCTTATAAAAATCACTAAACTCATGAGGTTTTAAAGAATATAGATTCTCATTTTCTTTTAATCCTGGTAAACATGGAATAAGCTGAATATATTTAAATTTATTTTTTAAATAGAAGCTAAATAATTCTTTCGGATACTTTGCAAGTTTAGAAGTTAATACTGTTAGAATATTAAAATCAATTTTATATTCTTCTAGAAGTTTTATATTCCTCATAACTTTATCGAATGTTCCATCAAGATTAACATCCTTTCTAAAAAAGTCATGTAAATCTTCAAAGCCATCTAGCGATACTCCTACTAAAAAATTATACTTTTTAAATAGTTCACACCAACTATCATCAATCAATGTCGTGTTTGTTTGAATGGCGTAGTAGATAGTTTGGCTTGTCTTATGTGAATCAACATAGGATGTAAAATATTTGAAATATTCAATACCTGCAACTGTTGGTTCCCCTCCTTGAAACGCAAAAGTAATTTGGGCATCATCGTCTAAGCCCAAGGCCTTATCTACCAAAGCTTTTATTGTATCTTCTTGCATAATATTATGTGACTTAATCTCACGATTATTTGCCACATCATAATAAAAACAGTATCTACATCTTAGATTACATAGTGATGATGCTGGCTTTATTAAAAAACTAATATATTTCATAAGCTTCCCTTTTCTTTCATGATTTGTTTTAACCTATAGTTATTATCAAAGTATTCTTCTGGCAAATTATTAAGTTCTAATAAATTGCTGATACACCACTCAAGGCCTTGGGTATGAAAAGAATAATACACATCATTCATTTGTTGGTGTTTAAAAAGTTTCATCACAAAGCTTGTTGACTGTTCCCTAGTATAGGCTATATATCTATACATATAGCCCATCCAAAACAATGAACTTTTAGAATACTTATTTTTTCCATAGCTTGTATCACCAAATTGTCCCATGATGCTTTTGATTCCTTCGTTTACATCCAAGGGCAATATAGTACTATCATTTTCATCTAGAATATTTACTAAATCAGAATGTAGAAATCTTCTTAAAAAGACAGGACTAGAACAGTTTAAATCTACTGACTTTTCAAACAATTTAGCCTGGTATTCAGCTAGTAAAAATCCATTATAATCAAACTCCCTCATTTTAATACTTCCTCGACATACATCCCAGTTCTATATTCTCTTTGCATAAGCTTTAATTGAGTATCCATTTGAAAACTTAGTTCAGAATTCTTTAATTTACTGTCTTCTTTCTCTAATATACAAAGATAATATCTCTCAATTGATTCTAACTTAGCAATTGCCCTATCACTCTTAAATGCATATTCTCGCCCTAGATTAAAAGCCGATAAACAATTCAAGACAGTATCAATATTAATTTCACCATCCGCAAAGCGATTCATTATATGTAAGATCCTATTATTGCTAGCAGGTGCAATAATCACATCAGCTTCCTCAACCTCTTTAACTAATCTTTTAATTAATTCATGATTTTTATATTCATCTATATAGCCTCTATAGAAACAAATACTTAGAACCCACTCTAAGTTACACTTAAATTCTTTTATCCTTAAACCATTCAAAGAATACTTAAAAGAACATACTGAGGAATTATCTATTGTATTTACAGAAGATAAAGCTTGATTATAATTATCTACTAAATAGGAACCATCACCAAAATCATGCTTATCTTTTAAACCACTAAATAAAACATTTTCATATCTTTCTTTAAGCAATTCTTCTTTAATTAAATTAATTCGATATTTCTTTTTATAAAAGAATGAATATAGCTTATCACACACCTCATCCTTAATAACATCACTATTCAATAATTCATCTATTGCCCTACGAGATACCTTTATTTTTTTAGCCAAATCTGAACTATTAATATTCTCGGCCTCCATAAAGAAACTAATATCTTTTGAAATAGTATAATCACAACCAATTCTTTTCATATATCCATTATATTAAAACTTGTTTGTCCAAGTTGAACAAACAAGTTTTAAACCATATATTTACTCTCAATCTTTGTATACACAATCATCATACCAATAACCAGGAATACCACTCCTAATACCACTAATATGACAAGCGGTGAGTTCTGTTTAATAAACAGTAATGATATACCAATCATCTCAAATAATACTGTAAACACCAACCATAAATTAGAGACAGCTTTATTATATCCCTTAACATCATTTACCTTAGGTACATCACTAAAAGTAAATAAGTTAACTGGTATACTACTTCTACGGGTTGTTATTCCTATATACACAAAGACAATTGATATTATTGTCCAAATAATAAATCCCATATTAATTCTTCTTATTCTGGTTAATACCTAAGCTCAAGAAACAGACACTAAGACATAGCCATACCACAGGAAGAGAATGTTCACTCTTATCCACAAATTGTAATATCGCCACCAAAAAGAATAATAGCGAAATTATATAATACAAATTAAACTTCTTCATAATGCACATCAAGCTTGTTATAAGGAATAGACATATTATTATCTCTTAATTCGATTTGAATAATTCTCAATGCCAACCTTCTTAAATCATACATCTCACTTCTTGGACAATAAAACCTTAACTTATAGACAATGGCCGAATCAAGGAAGGCATCAGTACCTAGATACTGTGCATCTTGTACATTATCCATCTCACCAATCTTTTTAATGATAGTATTCAAGACAACATCAACCCTTTCAAAATCTTCTTCATATGCTAAAGGTAAATCAATATCCACCTTAGCTATATCAGACAATTTTGTAATCTCTGAAATATTTCTATTACAAATGCTCAAGACACTATTATCAGCCAAGTTTCTAATCTTAGTAGTCTTCATATTAAAGTTTTCAACCACACCAACTAGATCATTATACTTAACCGTATCGCCAACACTAAAGAAATGATCAGACACAATATGAGCACCCATAATACCATCTTTTAAAAAGTCCTGTAAAGCTAAACCGACTGCAGCACTGGCAAGACCTAGACCAGCTACTAAAGAAGTTACATTAATACCATTTATTTCTAAAACCATTAAGATAGCACAAGCTATAATAATTGTCTTAACCACCTGAAATGAAACCTTAACAAGCCCATTCATCTGACTATTGTCTTCATGCTTAGTCAAATACTTCTTGTTAATCTTGGTTAAAAACCTTAGAAAAAGAATAGTAAATAAAGCTACAATAATACTCTCAATAAGACTAGACAATGTAATTTTCTCTAAAATATCATTCACTCTTCAATTCCCTCTTAAACAATTGATCAACACCAACATAAGGATCTAAACCCTCATAGACAATCTTAGACAACATACTTGTAATTGGCATCTCAACATTATACTTACAAGCTAATTCAATGGCAGCAGGCAAAGCATTCAAGCCTTCTACTACCATCCCAATTTCCTTCTTAGCCTCATCAATTGTCTTACCTTCACCTAATAAATGACCAAAACAATTATTACGGCTATGAATACTAGTACAAGTAACAATCAAATCACCAATTCCAGCTAAGCCAAAGAAAGTATCATTTTGACAACCCATCTTAGTACCAAGCCTTTTAATCTCTTGTAAGCCTCTTGTGATTAAAGCAGCCTTGGCATTATCACCAAAACCTAAGCCATCAGACAAAC
>OLGY01000919.1_pt1 | contig 17423 bp, 18 predicted proteins | sample 1605951 | NCBI WGS metagenome assembly OLGY01 (sample SAMN03283280) | human gut metagenome | biome: human-associated habitat; material: feces | host: Homo sapiens | place: Peru | collected 2012
GAGGATCTGGTAAAGTGACCTGAATCACATCCTCTTCTTCAACCTTGTAGTTGGCTTTTTCAACATTATCATTTACGATGACCTGTCCAGCTTTAATCCATTTCTGAATTTCAGTACGAGAACGATCAGGCATATGATTTAAGATTACTTTATCTAAACGCAAGCCTTTTTCTTCTAATTCTGGTGTAATTGATTGTATTTCCATTGTTTATATTCTCCAATTCCTAAATCTAAGATGATTAATAAAACACCTATTACAACACCCATATCAGCAATATTGAAAATAGGAAAATCATAACCAAATATAAAGAAATCTAAAAAGTCTCTTACATAATGAAAAACAACACGATCATATAGATTTCCTAGCATACCACTAAATATAAGCACAATTCCAAATCTTAATAAGACCTGGTATTTATCACTCTTGATAAAATAATAAATAAGCATAATACCAGCAATAATAGAAATTGCATAAAACATAAAGAAATGCCCTGAAAGCATACCCCATGCGGCACCTGTATTATGAATATAAGTGAAATAAAAAAAGTTTTTAATGACCTGATAGCTCTGGCCTAACTGCATTGATTCATTGACTACAAGTTTCGTTACTAAATCGCCACCTAATACAATTATAAATGTGATTAAGTACAAGAAACCGTATTTAAAATTTATTTTTTTCATTTAATCATCCTTTCCTCAACGATTATAGCATGTCTTTAAAAGATATAAAAGAAAAACAGGCGTAAGCCTGTTACATGCAATATAAGATAATGCATAAGAAATGTAGAACACTACCAAGCAAGATCCATAGATGCCAGATACAGTGCATATAATGGATCTTTTCTTGTAATCCATAGAAGATTGTACCGATTGTATATGCCACGCCTCCAGCAACTAATAAATAGATACCATTCATTCCAATAGTACCAGGAAGTAAATTAAACTTAAAGACAATACACCAGCCTAGAACTAAATAACATGCCATAGAGAATTTCTCAAACTTCTTGATGTCATAGGCATTCAATGCGATACCTAAAATAGTGACTGCCCATACAATTCCAAATAATACCCATGCCCAAAATGGATCAGCCTGTCTAACTGAACATAAAAGTACTGGTGTGTAGGTTCCTGCAATCAAGACAAAGATGCTGCAATGATCCATAATCTGGAATACTTTCTTTGCCTTCAAATGAGGAGATAAACCATGATAAATGGAACTCATTGTATATAAGAGTATCATAGAGACACCATAAACAATACCAGATGCAAGTCCATATCCATTATGATGTAAACATGAGAATATAATACATAATACAAGTGCTGCAACTCCAAAGGCGGCCCCTACTATATGAGTCACCATATTAAATATTTCTTCACCACGTGTATAATCAGGAAGTACACGGTCATCTAACTTTGTACGTTTCATATCAATCACCTCTTGTACAGCAAGTTTAACATATCTATTATTTAATGTCAATATATCTAGTCTTAAAGTCTAGATGTTAACATTCATATGTATTCCATTGTTTAATGATACGATGAGACTCACATTCATATATTGTATTAAAGAGTGCTGTCTGATTTCTCCATAACTCTCTGTCTACATGAAAATGGCCGAAATACCAATGAGTATAGCTTGTTTTCTTTTGTATATCATTTAAATAAGTCGTTAGAGGAAATTCCTGATAGATATCACCTTTTATTCTATATTGTTTAATTGTAGAAAGGAAGTAGACTGTTTCATCAGGTGCAGTATGAGTTAAAATATAGTCTACCTGATTATTGACTTTTTCTAAATGTGTTAATCCATTCTCATATTCCTGCTTGCTTGGCATTTCTTGTGGCCACCAGGAAACATTCTCTTTACGTAATGGCTGATCAATAGAATAACCGCCACCAAAGGTAAAGAATGTCTTTCCTTCTATTGTATAGATTTCTCCACGCATTAAATGAATAAGGTTAAGTCTGATTTTATGGACATGTCCCCCATTCCATGATTCTACTTGATAACTATTAAGTAGATTAAAGTTTTCATGATTCCCATCAATAAATAAAACAGTATAAGGCTGTTCACTAATAAAATCATAGAATGATTCTTCAGAAGAATACTTCTGTTGGAAAAAGCCGATTCCAAAATCACCACAGACTATAATTATATCCCCTTCTTTAAGTACAGGATCTATCTGCTCAAGCCATTTAAATTGATTTCCATGTGTATCACCTGTTATATAAATCATGTTCATCACCTCCTTATCATTATACATAAAAAAAGCCATCAATGAAGATGGCCTTTAAAATTCCACAGGTTCATATTCCTGTAGTTTTGCGAGATATCCTAACTTTGATAAAGCATCTTGTATTTCATCAAGTCTATCATCTGTTTCAGCACAGATAGTATGATAATGATATCCACTTGTAACTGTCATTAAAGAGATAGATTTCCCACATTTTAAATTATCTAGATATTTCTTTACATCTAAACGTGATGCGATATTAAGAGGTGCATGTACAATATGATAAGCTTTATGATAGACAAAGATATCTTTCACATAGCCACCTAAATCAACTATAGTATTTAACTCTTTTTCTATATCTGCATCTGTATGCTGCATTTTAAGAACTCTTTCTACCATTGCAGAGTGACGTATGATATATCCTTTATTAGTTGCTTCTATAACATGATTGTTAGCGCGAAGAAGTGCGACATCATTCACAATAACCTGACGTGAAACCTGAAGACGTTTCGCAAAATTAGAAGCAGAAATCGGTGTATCACTTTCCATCAGTTCTGTAAGGATGTAGTCCCTTCTTTCTTTACCAGTCATTTAGTCTCTCCCATTAATTGCATGAAGGTTCTTTAATGATAGATCCAGAATCTTTGCAGAGTGTGTTAAAGCACCACTAGAAATGAAATCAACACCCATATCTTTCACTCTATTAATGTTTTCTGCAGTGACATTACCTGAAATTTCAATTTCAGCACGCTTATCAATATAATCAATAGACTGTTTTAATAATTCAGTACTCATATTATCTAACATGATAATATCAGCACCTGCAGCAACTGCTTCTTTCACCATATCAAATGTTTCTACTTCTACTTCAATCTTTCTTACTGATGGAGCGTAGTCTCTTGCCATCTGCACAGCTTTAGTGACGCTTCCTGCAGCACCAATATGATTATCCTTTAATAGAACACCATCTGTTAAGTTATATCTATGGTTGCTTCCTCCACCTACTTTAACAGCATACTTTTCAAAGATTCTGTTATTTGGAGTCGTCTTTCTTGTATCAAGTAACTTGATATCTGTATCTTCAAGAAGATCTACCACCTTACGAGTATAAGTGGCAATACCTGACATTCTTTGTAAATAGTTAAGAGCAGTTCTTTCACCTTCAAGAAGAGTTCTCATATCACCAGTGACTTTAGCCAATAATTCGCCTTTATGTACTTCATCACCATCATGAGCAAAGAAATGTACATCAACATCTTCATCTAATAATTTGAATGTTCTTTCAAAAATCTGAAGACCGGCAATAATACCATTTTCTTTACAAATCAATTCTACTTCACCTAACTGTGCAGTTCTCATAACACTGCATGTAGATACATCTTCACTTGTAATATCTTCACGAAGAGCTGAAAGGATTAGTGGGTCTACATTTAATTTTAAAGTTGTCTTATCAAACATACTTGGGGCCTCATACTTTCTTGTCATATCTTTTGCGGCTCTTTTAGCAAATACTAAACTTTCTAATAATGAGTTACTAGCAAGTCTATTCTTTCCATGAACACCATTACATGCTGTTTCTCCTACAGCGTATAAGTTAGGCATAGATGTTTTACTGTTTTCATTAACCTTTACACCACCCATGAAATAATGCTGGGCTGGTACGACTGGAATACATTCTTTAGTTACATCATAGCCTTTATCTAAGCAGTACTGAACAATATTAGGAAAATGTTCCTTTAGTTCCTTTTCACCAATAGGTCTTAAATCTTCTAAGACATAATCAGTACCATCTTTTTCCATCTGTTTCTTAATTGCATTAGAAACTACATCTCTAGGTAATAATTCATTAACGAAACGATTACCATTCTTATCATATAATAATGCACCTTCACCTCGGACACTTTCAGAAATAAGGAAACGTCTTTCATTATCTTCACTATAGAAAGTTGTTGGATGAATCTGTACATAATCCAAATGTTCTGTTTCAATATTGTATTTCTTAGCAAGATCAATGGAATCACCAGTTAAATGACGGTAATTAGTAGAATTCTTGTACTTACCACCAATACCACCAGTTGCAAGTACAACAAAGTCTGCATAGATATCATATTCTTCATCACCCTTGCGTACTTTACCACCAACACATTTACCATTCTTAACAATTAAATCAGTCAAAGTGACATATTCTTCAATAGTGATATTCTTTCTTGTTTTTACTTCTGCATAAAGCTTACTAGTGATTTCTTTACCAGTAATATCTTCATGATAAAGGATTCTGTTAGAAGAATGAGCACCTTCTCTTGTATATTTAAGGTTTCCTTCTTCATCTCTTGCAAAATCAGTACCATATGATAATAAATCATCAAGTACAGCACGAGAACTTCTAATCATTAATTCTACAGAAAGAGGATTATTTTCATAATGTCCAGCTCTTAGTGTATCTTTAAAGAAAGCATGATAATCACTTTCATCTTTAAACATACAAATACCACCCTGTGCAAGAAAACTATCACTTTCTTCTACACATGATTTAGTAATCATATGAATATTAAGGTTTTCAGGTAATTTAAGGGCACAATATAATCCTGAACATCCAGTACCTACAATAAGAACATCTGTTTTTTTACTCATTTTTATTCATCTCCTATTTAGCAAGTTCAAGCATTCTCTGTAATGGTGCTTTTGCCTTATTCATAAATTCTTCATCTAAGAACACTTCATTTTCACCAGTTTCTAATACATTAATAATCTTTTCTAGTGAATTAAGTTTCATATTAGGACATACCTGAGTTCTTACGACATTATAAAGCTTCTTATCAGGTGCCTGATTTAGGATTGTGGCATAAACACCATCTACTGTACCAACAATAAATTCTTTAGCATCATTTCCAACAATATAATCAATAATACCTGATGTACTTCCAATATAATTGGCTTCTTCTAATACTTCAGGCTTACATTCAGGATGTACAGCCACTAAAGCATCTGGATGTTCCTTTTTTGCATTTAATACATCTTCTTTAGTCATGATGTGATGTCTTGGACAGAAACCATTATTTAAAATGATATTCTTACCTTCTACCTGAGTTGCTACATAGCTTCCTAAGTTCTGATCAGGTATAAAGAAAATATTCTTGTTAGGTAACTTATTAACAATCTTTACTGCATTTGAACTAGTTACACATACATCACTATAAGTCTTTATTTCTGCAGTAGAGTTGATATAGCAAACAACAGCTAAATCATCATACTTTTCTCTCATTTCTTTAATCTTTTCTATAGTGACCATATGTGCCATTGGACAATCTGCATGTGCATCTGGCATATATACATGCTTAGTAGGATTAAGTATCTTAGCACTTTCTCCCATGAATTCTACACCTGCAAATACAATCTTATCAGCATCTGTTTCTGCTGCTTTTTTTGCAAGATAGAATGAATCTCCAATGAAATCAGCCGCTGCCTGTACATCTGCATCCACATAATAGTGAGCTAATATAACAGCATTCTTCTCTTCTTTAAGCTGCTTGATTCTATTCATCATATCCATAATTTAATCCTCTTTTTCCAACTTTTCCTAAATTAAGCGCCTATCTCTTTTTACGCTGTGCATATGCTATCATTGTTGTTGACAGATGTCAAGACACATATGTTGACATTGTAAAAGAAATATGCTCAACAAATATTACAGTATGGTTATATGTAATAGATTACAGTTTTTTCATCATGGAAATATGCTCTTAATGCAAAAAAAGAGATTATAACAAGTCAGTTACAATCTCTTTAGATTTTTGATTATTCATGTTCTTCATATATGCTAATCAATAGTAGTATCATAGCTTTACTTATTTGCATAAATTTTCCAAATGGATTGATGACAATTCCATCAATCTCTTTCCAATCAATCACTAATTTAAGAATTGAAAGTATTGATTGGTTGATCTGGACATTTCCACAAGAACCTTTATGCATCTCTTCTGTTGAAGTAAATACACCTAGCCACTCTATACCACTAGCATCTTTAACTGTTTCCATTTTAAGTTTGACATCATGATCAAGAGTAAATGTGTCACCAATGTTTATACTACTTAACTGCTCTTTTGATAAGAATGGATTCTTAGTGATATAAGGGACTACTAATTCTCCTCCCTGTTTGATTGCATTCAACAGCGTATCCATAAATAATATCATTCCCTCTTTATCGTTGTGAACATAATATTGGTCTATTGCTTTCTCAATCATCTGATTTGTATTTGGTGAATCATTATGATGTCTAACAGAACTATAAAATGCATCAACAACATCTTTCATATCTTTGTTGATACGATTTCTACATTCAGATATTAATGCTTCAGGTATTCCAAAATAAGCTTCTGCAATACTTCCTGTAATAGCACCAAGTGTATCTGTATCACCACCTAGAGATACTGCATTTCTTATCGCATCTTCAAAGTCTCTTGCTTCAAGAAAAGCAATGATTGCCTCAGGGACAGTTTTTTGACAAGTTTCATCCATATGAAAGCTAGGACGGATTTCATCAAGTGTTCTATTTAAATCATAATGAAATTCATTTTCAATATACTTTTTGATTTCTTCTTTTGATGAACCATTTCTTGCCATAAATATCGCACTCGCAGTCGCCTCTGCACCCTTAATACCTTCTGGATGATTATGAGTTACATTTGCAGTTGCTTTTGCGACAACTCTTGTTTTTTCAAGGGAATCATAAAGCCATCCTGCAGCTGATACTCTCATTGCAGAACCATTTCCAAAACTATTATAAGGCTGAGGATGACGTGCTGTTAACCAGCGTCTAAAATAACCTCCATATCCTTCATGAGGATATCTTCTTCCCCATGATTGCATACTTGTTATAACAGCATCCTCAATTTCTTTGACTGTTGCATCCTGGCCTACTTTAAGTAACGCCTCACATACAGCAAGAGTCATGACTGAATCATCTGTAAAATGAGATCTTCTACTAAATAATTTAAAATCCTTTGTTTTATCTCCTCTGTCAAATTCAAATGGACTACCAATAATATCTCCTAAAATTGCACCATACATAATATATTCCTCCAATCTTTTCTTATTACAATATCAGTATAAATGAAGAGGAAAGATATATGGTCGCTTTGAAAGCGACATTTAAAAAACGTCGATACATGAAGTACCGACGTCATTTATGCTCCAAGAGTTTCATTGGTATATTTGAACAATGTGATGTTAAGTTCCATAATATCATAGTGTTTGTCTATGATTGCTTTTTGTACAATTAGATCTACTTTACTACTTGGACTAAATGCCCAATCTGCTCTTGCAAGTAGATCTTTTGATTCTTCTAGATTAAGCTGTAATGCGATACATAATGCAAATACAGTTTTCTTTTTAGGATGATAATTCTTATTGCATTGAATTTTAGAAAAAAGTTTTCTATCTAGATTTGCTCTTTTCCATACGTCTTTATTATCTAGATGCGCTTTGTCTATTAATTCAAATAATTTATCATGAAATGAAGGGCCAATATTTGCGAGCTGATCTTCTAAAGAAGTATTCGATAAATGTAGAGATGGTTCTTCATGAAGCGTAAAGTTAAATAAAGAACGAAGACGAGCACTTCGTCTGTAGCTTAAAGGATACTCATTGATATGACTTTCTTTGACATAGTTTGCATCAATATAAGAATCAATTTCTCCTACAATCTGACTCGATAATTGAAAAGAGGTCTTATCAAATACAACTAAAATAATTTCTATTTCATGTTCTGTCAAAAACTGACTGAATACAGAGACTGCAATATGCAAAGCCTTATCTTTTGGAAATTCATAAACGCCTGTAGAAATAAGAGGAAATGCGATACTTTGACATCCGAGTTCTATTGCTTTTTGTAGAGGTAGACGATAACATCTTTCTAGTATTTCAAGTTCATGATGATTTCCATCAATCCATACAGGTCCTACTGTATGAATAATATATTTTGCGTTGAGATTATAAGCTCCAGTAACTGCAATCTCTCCTCTTTCAATAGGACCAATAGTCTTTCTCTCTGCAAGAAGCGCCTCTTTTCCTGCTGATTCATATATCGCCAGATCTGTGCCACTGACACATTTAGGTTTTGGATTTGCTGTATTAACTATGATATCAGCTTCTACTTTTGTGATATCATTTCTTACTATCTTAAATGCCATAAAAGTTTCTCCTTATTTTCTTTACATTATAATTCATAAGATGTCTACCAATATACTTATAAGCGAATGTTTTAATGGTTGACATCTCTTGATGATGTTCTTTTAGTAACGTATCTGGACAATCATAGATACCAAAGCCTTGAGTAATTCCTTCACTTTGAATATAGGTATTATTTCTATTGAAGTCAATTATAGGGTGTTTGAAATTTTTCACTGCAATACCATAACCACAAAATGGACCAGTACATTTAGCAAATCTATTCTGAAGTTGTTTAAGATATGCTTTGTCTAAAATAAATCCTTCTAGTTCGTACCATCGATTTTCAAGGTAAACTTCCACCCAACTGTGAAATATATTCTTAGGTGCACTATGATATACAATACCTGTCATAGCTCCTCTTTGTAGTTTCTTATCAATAGTAAAGCCATGTATTCTACATGGAATATCACAGGCACGTAGCAATGCCATAAATAGAGTTCCTTTAGTATTACATTGACCATAGCCATCGGATAGTACTTTTGAAGCAGATATATAATCATCGCTATTATAGCCAAATAAGATCTCATCTCTTACATAATTATAGATTGAGTGTATTCTGTTAAATTCATTCATTTCTTTCCATTGTTTATCGTAAATGAGTTTTTGAATGTTAGGATGAGAATAATCTAGCATGTGTGTTTCTTTGAGATATTCCATCATTATAACGCACCTCCATTATTATAGATTATATCATCGTATTATGAGGTTTAAAAAGATTGTAACTTAGGAGTCAAAATCTTTAGTTTCTGTAGGACTAAATATAAGTTCTTCCGCAATCGTAGTTGATTTCACTCTCATTAAGCTATCATAGATATTTGATTTACCAAGCAAGTTTATTCCACCGTGCCATACGATTTCTTGATCAATGACTGCAAAGTAAGAATCTAAATCAGGATACACTTCTACAAATACACCATTACCATATAATAAATCTATGAGATTATTTGTATAAGGTTCATCTGTCTGTTTGGTGAATAGATTGACTGAAACATCCTTTTCTTGTCTATCTTTAATTAAATCAATAAAAGATAATACTTTCTTTTCATTTAATTGAGGACTAGAAATAATGATGCTTTTATTTGATTCATGGATATCTTGTCTAAATACTTCTAAATAATCACTATAGTTATAGATATGATTCACGTTTTGTTTATTGTCTACAAGATCAGTAATTACATCAAAACCAATCTTTCTATAAGCAGATAAGCGTTTCTTATACATGTTATTAAAATAATGAATATGAGAATCTACATAATCATAGACAATCGCACTTTTTTTATACTTGTAATCTCTATTGATTCTTCCTAAGAACTGATCAACTAAAGGTTCACCAGATACAGGAGAAGTTAAAAATAGTGTATCGAGTCTGGGTACATTAAATCCTTCACCAACTGATTGAGATGTCGCAACAAGTATAAAAGGTTCATCATGAGAAAGTGCTAGTATTGTTTTTCTTACTTCTTCATTTTCTTTTAATGTATGATCACCATAAATAAGATATGTATGATCTAGGACATTCTTCTTAAGTGATTCATACAATAATTTAGCATGATCTTTATAGCGTGTTAATACGATAGGTGTTCTATTTTCTTCAATACACTTCTTGATATCAGAAATAATCATATTATTTCTATTTTTATTTTTAGAGATAAAAGCATACGCACTATTAAGATCATTTTTACTATCACCTAACGCCATTATTCTTGTGAATCGTGGATAGACATGATGATCAATAGATTGTTTTTCTATTCTTTCTTTGCTTGTATATTGATGTCTAATTGGACCTAACTGCATATAGACTTTCTTTTCAAGTCTGTCTATTCTTTTATCGTTCGCAGAAACACCATAGATATATTTAGAATTAATTTGACGTAATACATTTTCAAATACATGAGAGGCACCATGATGACATTCATCTACTATCACCATGCCGTATTCATGATTTAAACGACAGTTGCCTTCATTGTCATAAATAGAGTTGACTGATACAACATCTATGATACCAGTTAAAGTATTTTTACTTCCATGTAATACACCTATGAGATCTTTTCTTTGTTTCTCTTTACCTGTTTTTGTTTTATACACAGGTAGATCTTCGTTTATTTCTAAAAAGCGATGTAATTCATCTACCCATTGGTCTATTAGTGAAACACTTTGCATAATAATGAGTGTATTGACTTTTCTTTGAGATATTAAATAACTAGATACAACAGTCTTACCGAATGCAGTTGCTGCATTTAAAACACCATTGTCATAATTTAATAAATCAGACGCGGCAGTCAGCTGTTCATCTCTTAATTTTCCAGTAAATGATACATTAATAGGTTTTCCCTTTTCTCTCTTATCAACAATTTCATACTCAATATTTGATGAATGGCACTTATTAAGTAGCGTTTCTAATAATCCTCTTGGGATTTTTATATAGTCGTTTATGTCTTCCCCTAAATAGATAACTCTTGGCTGATTCCAATTAGAAAATCCTAAGTTATGATTCTTATAGAATATAGGATTATCAAATGCAGATAAGCGTCTGATCTGGTTTTGGATTCGTGGCTGAAGATTAAGTGTATCCACGTAGATACCATCTGCAAGGACAATAGAGAGTCTTTCTATCACATCTTCACTATGGAAGTTTTCATCCTTTTTCCATGGCTTAATTCTTTTTCCTAGATCCATTGTAAGAAGAGTTTGAGGGATTGAAAGTGCTTCTTTCCATTTATAGATATGTTCTTCTATCTCATTTTTAGATAATTGATGAACTGTTGTTAGTAATTTCCATTGATCATAGTAAGGATTCCAGTTTTCATCTACAAAAGCACTATTACCTTGTCTTAATGCCTGTCCTTGAAGTGGTAATGCGACTAAATTACCTAAGCCATCACTATGGTCCTGAGTTGGAAACATACGATCATAATACCTAAATGATTTTAGATTAATAGATTGAGCACCTTTCTCAATGAGTAGTAATCCAAATTCTCTAGCAAGAGAGGCAGGTACAAATTCCTTAAAGAGAATCCATGCATGTGCCCCATTTCCTGAACGTGAGCGTTCTATTAATACATCAATACCATTTTCATGACATATTTTTCTAATTGCATCAATTTCATCTTTCCAATCATTATTTTCACTATTCTTATTATCATGATTATCAAAATCAAAAACTATGAGTTTACATGTATCATCTTCTAGTAAAGGATATAATCCAATGACATCTGTACAATTGTCTTTGTAGCCTAATAAGTGATCCTTGCCTACTTCTCTATCTAATGCTTTCCACTCTTTATAAGGACACTTTTGACAGGACACACCTTTTTGACTATTTTGTTTAGGACAATATTCCTTCCATCTATTAAAACACTGTGGAAAATATCCTCCCTTAGAACCTCTTAATGCATATACATCTCTTCTTCCTTGAAATAAAGTAAGAAAGTAAGCTACAAGTTTATCATAAATATAAGTATCCTTGATACATACACCCTCATTTATAGATTGGGTTGTCATTTCTTCTTTTGATTCATTAAATGTAATATGATATTTTTTTAGAAGTTCTTTTAATTCTTGATTTTCTTCTTGGAGATGCCTAACCATCCTTCTTAACGATTCTAAGTTTTGTCCTTCTAGATTCATTGTATGTCTCCTTAACTGTTATTTATTCCATTATAAAAGGAATAATGATAAAAATCACTATTCCTTATCAATAATATTCTTTATTTCATCTAGATGATCCGCAAAATAGATGCCTTTCTGTTTCTCATGAGTTGATAATCCCATTTCTATCATATGGGACATAAGTTCTTTCATACCCTTATAATAATCATTGAGATTATAGAATATGCAAGGTGCATTAAGTTGTTTCAATGAAATCTTAGACATGACTTCAGATATTTCTTCTAATGTTCCTGTACCACCTGGAAAGGCGATAAAGGCATCTCCTAATTCTATCATTTTTGTCTTTCTTTCTGTCATATCTTTAGTAATGATTAATTCTGTTAACCCGTCATATTGTAGTTCTTCATCAATGAAGAATTGTGGTTCTATTCCAATTACATTTCCACCTGCATCTAATACACTTTCTGCAATATATCCCATTAATCCTGATTTTGATCCCCCATAGATGAGTGTATGATTGTTTTCTCCAATCCATGTACCAAGTTCTTTGACTGCATCTTTAAGTACTGGATCATTGCCTCTCAAGGCACCTAAATATACTGTAATATTCATATGATTCTCCTATAAAAAAACAGTGAAAATTAAGTTTCACTGTAAGTCTATTTCTATCTTAAGAAATATAGTATAAAAAGTCAATGTTTACCAGATTCCCATCACATGCTGCATAAGTAATGAGACAATAGTAATACCACACCAGCATGATGCACCTACTAATAATGGTTTACCACCTGTTTTAATTAAATGAATGACATTACTATTTAAACCAATTGCAGCCATAGCCATAATAATAAGGAATTTAGATAATTCTTTAATAGGTAAGAAAACGTTGCTGTTAACTCCCATATGAAGGCTGACTGTAGTAATAATGGCAGCTAATACAAAATAAAGAATAAACATAGGGAATGCTTTCTTTAAGCTGAAGTTTGAAGATTTCTGGTTTTTCTTACTTCTAATCATTGATAATCCTAAAGTGATAGGAATAATGGCAAGTGTACGTGTTAGTTTTACAGTAACAGCTTTATTAAGTGTAGCACTACCTAAGTGCCACATACTATCCCAAGTAGATGCTGCTGCAGTGACTGAAGATGTATCATTGATGGCAGTCCCTGCAAATATTCCAAACGCATCACCATGTAATGTGTCAAAGCCAATGGCCTTACCTAGAATAGGGAAGAATAATGCAGCTAAGACATTAAAGAAGAAAATAACTGCAATAGCCTGAGCCACTTCATCATCATCGGCATCAATGACTGGTGCAGTAGCTGCAATGGCAGAACCGCCACAAATAGATGAACCTACACCTACTAGAATAGATGTATTGGAAGGTACATGTAATATCTTTCTTAAAAGCCATGCAATAAGAAGTGAAGTTGAAATGGTGCAAATAATAATAGGTAATGACTGCTTTCCTGTTTCAAAGATGACACCTAAGTTCATACCAAAACCTAATAAGACGACAGCTGTCTGTAGGATGATTTTAGAAGTCCATTTGATCCCTGGTGCTGCTTTACCTTTTTCTTTCCAAAACATAGTAATAATCATACCTGCAAGAATTGAAATCACTGCTCCACCGATAACTGGAAATTGTTTTCCTAGTAACCATGATGGAATCGCAACAACTAAACATACAAGTATGCCATATATATTCTTTTTAATAGTTTCCATGATTTACCTGCTTTCTTTTAAATGTGTGCTCATTATATCACTTGACTGTAATAATATTAAATTATATATTTCTATTGAACTATAAGTAAATATTATTGATGAGGTGATGAGATGTTAGATTATCGTATTCATACTTTTTTAAAAGTATGTGAGACATTAAACTATACGCTTGCTGCAAAACAACTACATATTACTCAGCCAGCTGTATCACAGCATATTCATTATTTGGAGCAAGAATATGAAACAACGCTCTTTGTATATTCAAATAAGCAGTTATTTTTAACACGTTCTGGAGAGATATTAAGAAAATATTTGATGACTATGCAGAATGATGAGCAAACAATTAAAAAAGAGATAAAGAGTCATGAAGAAATGATAGAAACATTGTCGATTGGTGTGACTATGACAATTGGTGAGTATGCGATAGTGGATAGATTGGCTGATTTTATCAAGCATCATCCTGAAATGAATCTGCATCTTCATTATGGAAATACGGCAGAATTATTAAAGTTATTAGATCAAGGTAAGATTCATATGGCTATTGTAGAAGGAAATTATCCTAAAAAGAAATATAGTCATAAAAAATACAGCACAGAGGACTATATTGCCGTCTGTGCTGCATCACATGAGTTTAAGAATATACCTCATACTTTACATGACCTTCTTGATGAAAGACTTCTTGTACGAGAACAAGGTTCTGGTACAAGACATATTTTACAAGAAAGTCTAAATGTCCGTGGTTTATCTATTTCTGATTTTAAATTTTATACACAAATAGAAAATATGCATACAATTATAAGCTTGCTTAAAAAAGATTGCGGTATTTCTTTCATGTATAAAACTGCAGTCAAAGAAGAATTACAGAAAGGTATATTAAAAGAAATTATATTAGATGACTTTAAGCTCCAGCATAATTTTGAATTCATCTGGGAAAAAGATAGTCTATTTACTGATAAATATATTTCTATTAGTGAAGAATTTTTACAATACCATTTTGATGACTAAATGTATCAAAACATAGTAAAATTTTTGGTGCTTGACTATTATTAATTTTTTATTCTTTTTAATACTAACTTAAATACAACTATGCCGGCTTCAAATAGTTTTTCTTGGTTTTCTAACGTGAACCAGCCTTTTTCTTTACTAGATTTTACATCTTTAGCTAGTTCATTCATTAGCTGTAGCGTGGCCTATCTCTTTTTAAAGTCCTGTATATTAGGAATTACATGTCTACTATGCTCATTCAGATTTAATGTTAGGCATAGGATTCAACGCCTTTCGGCAATAATTATTAAAACATTATTTAATTTTCCAAATCACAGTCACTGTATCTGTAACATCAATATCATCTGCTTCAATATCTATATCATATCCAGGACTACTCATTGTTTTTTCTGCACTTGCGAATGCAAAATTCTGTATAGGTTCTGAGACAAAGTTGATTTCACCCCAAGAATAATCAATAGATACGATATCACCTAATTCTACATCTGCAGCATGTGCTAAGACTTTTGCTTTATGCTTAGAATCTTCTATCGCATTCTTCAATAATTCATCTTTATATTTTTCTGGATCACTCACTGTATATTCAATTGAAATTTCTGTTGTAATCACACTATGTGCCAAAGCATAAAGTATCTCCCCTAGTTTCTTATTATCTGTATCAAATTCTATCAACATACGATGTGTATAGGTATATCCTACAAGTCTCTTTTTCCAGCTTTGATCTTTAGATTTATAACTCTCATATTTGGTATCAATGTCAAAACTGTTAGTTTTTAAGTCATCCTTTTGAAATCCAAAAGATACAAATAAGTCCTTCAATATCTTTGTTGTGTCACTAGATTGATTTAATGTCACTTCATATTCCTTATAGGATTCTTTCATAGTCATGTTAAGTCTAATTCTATCAGGTTTTACAGAAATCTTTCCTTTACCAGTAATTTTCATTGTTTTATCCATAATGATGTCTCCTTTCCATTATTATATCAAAAAAGCCCCATGAATAATCATAAGGCCAATAATTCTTTGACTTTTTGAGTTGTGAGATTATTTAGTAATAACCCTTCTTTAATGAGTGCATTGGGTGCTGATACTTTTAATTCATTCACAGTATTTCCTAAACCACTGCTTCCTGATGTTGCGAATAGAGTAATTGTCTTGTTAGAGAAATCATACGCTTCTAGGAATGTATTGATAATTGTAGGTGCAACATACCACCAGATAGGAAAACCTAGATAGATATGATCATACTTTGAAATATCTAGATTATCTTTAATAATTGCAGGGCGTGTTGATTTATCTTCCATTTCAATGCTGCTTCTAGATTTCTTATTCATCCAATCAAGATCTGTTTTTGTATATGGGACTTCTGGTTTGATTTCATAGAGATCAGCTCCTGCCACCTTTGCAACTTCTTCAGCCGCATGCTTTGTAACACCACTTGCACTAAAATAAGCAACTAATATTTTACCCATAGTAATAAACCTCCTTACTACAAGTATAGAGGCTAAACCTTACTTTATGGCAAGATAATTTTCTATAAAATTTAGTTCTTCTTAGCTGTGTATAGGGTCTACTTTCTCTTATTTTCTTGGAGTCAGACAAATCAATATCAACATATATGATTTCTTCCTGATCACCTGCTTTTTTAATAGCTTCACCATTTTGATTGACTACTATGGATTCTCCAGAAAAGTTCATTTCACTCTCTTGTCCTACTCTATTGCACATTGCAATTTGTGAGTGTGATATCTTCAAAATAAGAAGTGGCTGTCAAAGCGAGAGTTCCTGTGGTCGAGGCACCGACAATTCCTATCTTTTGATTACCGGATGTTTTTAACCATCTTATAGCTTTCTCTATACGTTCTAATGGATAATTATGATGTCCATAATCCTTTTTTGCAGGAGACATAGTCATCACATTTAAACTAAGCTTATGGAGCCATTTTACAGAAGTACGGGCTAAATAGTCTTCTGCATCATCACCAATCATTGCACAGTCTGATTCTTTCTTACACTACCAATAAACACTATAGAACCCATCCATTTCTGTTTAAAAAATGTCTTTTATTCATTATGATCATCTCTTTATCAAATGTGTTTTTCTAACATGATTATTTTATTAGATACATGAGAAACAAAAGGAATCTTACCTAAAACATGATATATAGGCATCAATTGCTTCATTCCCTCTACAAGACTTACTTCCTTTAGAAAAGAAAATGAAGGGGTATGTTTTTCTAGTTCTTTCCCATTTTTTATACCCCATGTAAATTGTGCACGACTGCCTTCTATAGATTTTTCTTTAATGTGCTTCACCATAAAAGGTGACATCACTTCAACCATTATTGTGACATTTGAAAATACATGTTCGATAATAGAAAAGATTTTCTTAATATCAATTTCAGTTAAATACATAGTCAATCCTTCTATGATTACTAGAACGTCTTCTCCTTCATTGTGAATAGTATTTGTATAGGTTTCATCCATAGCTGACTTCGCGATTTGATAGATAGGTCCTGTTTCTGGTAAAAACAGTTTTCTTATATTCATCGTTTCAGGTAAATCTAGATTATACCAGCGTATATATTTGCCTTTCATACGATAACACCTTGTATCAAGACC
>OLGY01000923.1_pt1 | contig 17382 bp, 19 predicted proteins | sample 1605951 | NCBI WGS metagenome assembly OLGY01 (sample SAMN03283280) | human gut metagenome | biome: human-associated habitat; material: feces | host: Homo sapiens | place: Peru | collected 2012
TACGACTTTCACAATTTGGTGTGGATCCGTTCAGTGCGATGAATCTTGGAATCAGCGGGTTTATCGGATGGAGTTTTGGAACATGGCAGCTACTTATCAATGCGATCATTCTTGTAGTTGTATTCTTTCAGGCAAGATCCTGCATTGGTGCGGGTACCATTATCAATATGATATTTGTCGGATACATTGCAGACTTTATTTGTTATGTAGCGAATGATGTAGTGCAGATTCAGATGAATCTGCCACTGCGTATCATTGCACTGCTGCTTGCTCAGCTGATGGCATCTATGGGAGTGGCATTATATATGGTAGCAAATATGGGAATCGCTCCATATGACAGCGTCGCAATTATAATCGAGAAACTGACACATCAGAAAATTCCATTCCATAAAGCAAGGGTTCTTTCAGATGTTGTTGTTGTGATTATCGGAATCATATTTGCCATTGCATCCGGGGCAGGTATCTGGTCGGTAGTAGGGATTGGTACAATTATAAATGCCTGCTTCAACGGTCCATTAATTCAATTTTTTAAAACAAAACTGGAAAGATTTTTCTTGTAAAATCTAAAGATTACAATTCTCCAATTCTTCAAGGCTCATATCCATCGCAAAGCAGGCGGCAAAACCGCCTGCTTTTGACATGCGTTTTAGTAACTGTTATATATAAACAAAGGGCGAAAAGCTGATTTTTCAAGCCTTTCGCCCATCATTATCATAGAAGAATCTAATTTACATCCCCCACCCTACGATATAGATATCATATTTTTCAAAGATATCAGTGGACAGATTCATATATTATCTCTTTCTGTAAAGCATCATTGCTTCATAAGGTTTTAAGGAAATCTTTGACTCTTCTATTTTTTGTTCAGAATAGTTGCCCAGCAATGTTTCGAAGCCCTTCAGATCCATTCCACTATCCCATACAACTTCTGTTTTATAGAAGTTACAGACTACCAGCATTTTTTCCTCTCCGTAAATTCTTTCATAGGCAATAATGGATGGATGTCTTACATCTAACGGCCTGATATCACCATATGCAATGATATCCAGCTCTTTACGTAAAGCTACGAGCTTTTTATAGTAGTTGAAAATGGATGTTTCATCATGCAGCTGGCTCTGTACATTAATCTTGGAATAATTTTCATTCACACCAATCCATGGCATTCCCTTAGTAAAGCCACCGTGATTTTCACCATTCCACTGCATTGGTGTTCTTCCGTTATCCCTGGAATGAATCTGGATAATACGAAATGCATCTTCTTTAGAAAGACCTTTCTGCTGCAGAATTTCATAATGGTTCAAACTTTCTACATCACGAAACTGACTGATGTCAGTGAAATCGGTATTTGTCATACCAATCTCTTCACCCTGGTAAATATATGGAGTACCACGAAGTCCATGAATGATGGTCGCAAGCATTTTAGCTGACTCTTTCCAGTATTTTCCCTCATCACCAAATCTGGAAACCGGACGCGGCTGATCGTGATTGCACCAGAACACTGCATTCCAGGCATGATTCTTGGCCATTCCAATTTGCCAGCTAAAGAGAATATCTTTCAATTTCTGGAAATCTGTTGGTACAAGCACCCATTTTTCATTCCCCATAAAGTCAACCTTTAAATGATGGAAGCTAAATACCATGGAAAGCTCATGGCTGTCTTCACCTGCATATTCAAAACAATTTTCCATAGATGTGCTGGACATTTCACCGACAGTAATAATTTCTGCATCCTGTCCGAATGACTCCGCATTTAATTCTTTCAGGTACTGATGGACGTTTGGTCCGTCAGTGTAAAATCTACGGCCATCCCCTTCGAAATCATCTTCGAATTTATCTTTGCTGATAAGATTCACTACATCAAATCGGAAACCCTTGACACCTTTGCTCATCCAAAAACGTACAACCTTCTGGACCTCTTTACGCACCTCGGGGTTATCCCAGTTCAGATCCGGCTGCTTTACATGGAATAAATGCAGATAGTATTCATCCATTTCCGGCACATATTCCCATGCACTTCCTCCGAACTTACTTTCCCAGTTTGTGGGTGCACTGCCATCCTCTTTTCCTTTTTTGAAAATATAATAGTTCTTATATCTTTCATCTCCGGCCAATGCTTTCTGGAACCATTCATGATTGCTGGAGGTATGGTTAAATACCATATCCAGCATCAGTTTGATGCCACGCTTCTGTGCCTCTCTGGAAAGCTCTTCAAAATCTTCCATCGTACCGTAACGGGGATCAATGTTATAGTAATCCTCCACATCATAACCGTTATCATACTGGGGGGACACAAAAAACGGAGTCATCCAAATATAGTCCACGCCCAATTCTTTTATATAATCTAACTTTGCCGTCACACCCTTTAAATCCCCAAAGCCATCTCCGTTGGTATCATAAAAGGATCTGGGATAAATCTGATATACAGTGCTTTTTCTAAAATCTATCATACACTTCCTCTTATTCTGTCTTTGCTACTGTTGTCTCTTTTTCAATTGCATGAATGCCTGTCATAAATGTTACATTTTCCATATTACCTGGCTCAGCAATGACGCAAATGATCGTATCAACATAACCTGCTTCACTGATTTTCTTTTTATCAAATTTGATCAGGGGTGTTCCGACAGATACCTTCTGGCCTTCTTTTACAAGGTATTCAAAACCGTCACCTTTCATGGCTACAGTATCAATTCCGATATGTAAAAGGATCTCTGCACCGTTTGCAAGTTTTAAACCACATGCATGACGTGACTCCTGCATAAGTAAGTTGACTGTTGCATCAGCCGTAGCATAAACAGTTTCATTCTCCGGAATGATTGCAAATCCTTCACCCATGGTTCCTTCGGAAAACACACCGTCATTCACTTCTTTTAATGTAATCACATCACCTGTTGCAAATGCTTTTAATTCTGTTACCTCTGCCGATTTAACTTCTTCTGCTGATTTAACTTCTTCTACTGATTTAACTTCTTTTGGCTGAAGTTTTTTTTACCAACCATAACTGTTAATACAAATGGAACTGCTACGGCAATTAACATACAAATAGCAAAGGTTAACATGGATTGCGGCTGCATGGAAAGGATTCCCGGAAGACCGCCAACACCGATTGCATTTGCTGTACTTTTTGTAGCTACACAGACAATTGATGCACATGCAGAACCAATCATACCGCAGATGAAAGGATAACTGTGTTTCAAGTTTACACCAAACATTGCCGGTTCTGTAACCCCCAGATAACAAGAGATACATGACGGAATGTTTACTCCCTGCGCCTGGGCATCTTTTTTCTGAAGATAGATCATGCCTAATACTGCGGAACCCTGTGCGATATTAGACAAAGCAATCATTGGCCATAACATTGTTCCTCCAAAGTCAGCAATCAACTGTAAGTCGATTGCGTTTGACATATGATGAAGTCCTGTGATTACAAGCGGTGCATACACAAAACCGAAGATTGCACCGAATACAATTCTCAGTGGTCCTGTGATTCCTGCGTATACAACGGAGGAAATGACAGAGCCGATTTTCCATCCGATTGGTCCAAGCACAAAGTGTGCTGCCATAACAGAGAGTACTAAGCTACAGAAAGGTACCACGATCATAGAAATTACGGCTGGACAGATCTTCCTGAAGAATTTTTCAAGATATACCAGCGTAAATGCTGCCAGAATTGCAGGAATGACCTGAGCCTGGTAACCAATCATATCTACCTTTACAAAACCGAAATCCCACTTTGGAATATCTGCTGCCGCTGTGCCTGCCACTGCATATGCATTTAAGAGCTGACCAGACACAAGTGTAAGTCCAAGTACGATACCAAGCATCTGTGTTGTACCCATTTTCTTGGTTACAGACCAGCAGATACCAACCGGCAACATATGGAATACCGCTTCTCCGATGAGCCACAGGAAATGGTCAATCCCTGACCAGAACTGGCTGATATCACAGAGCGTCTTTGTACCATTTTCAAATAAATATAAGCTGTCAATGCAGTTTCTGAATCCCAAAATCAAACCGCCAACAATGATTGCAGGAATGAGTGGAGCGAAAATTTCTGCTAATGCAGTCATAATTCTCTGAACTACGTTCTGATTCTGTTTTGCTGCGCTCTTTACAGCATCTTTCGATACGCCTTCAATGCCTGCAACTGCTATGAAGTCGTTGTAAAAATCTGAAACCGTGTTCCCGATGATTACCTGGAACCGTCCTGCCTGTGTGAAACTTCCCTTAACAACTTTCATTGCTTCAATTTTCTGAATATCCGCTTTCTTCGGATCATTTAATACGAATCTCATTCGTGTGATACAATGTGATACTGCAGCAATGTTTTCTCTTCCTCCCACAAGGCGCAGTAATTCTTTTGCGTCGTTTGTATACTTACCCATATTGATTCTCCTTATTAAAATAAATGTTTCGCGCTTACCCTTGTTTAAACAAGTTTTCTTGTAATTATGTTATATCACGCTTGTTTAAACATGTCAACACTTATTTTAAAACTTGTTTAGACATGCTATGTCTTATTTGATTCTTGACTTTCCATATGTAAATATTATAATAAATGATGGGTGTTCAAACAAGTGGAGGAACTTATGCCGAAAGCAAAATATACAGAGATTTATAAAGACTTGAAAAGAAAAATTGAGACCGGAGAATATGAATTTCAGGAACTTCTCCCCTCTGAAAATACACTGGTGCAGGAATATGACTGCTCACGCAATACCATTCGCCGTGCCATCGGGGATCTGGTAGCCGATGGATATGTACAGACGATGCAGGGGAAAGGGGTACGAATTATCTTCCAGCCCATATTACAGACCTCATTTACCATCGGCTCTATTGAATCGTTTATGGAATCTGCAAAGAGAAATAACCAGAAAGCCAAAACCAAAGTAATTCACTTTGCAGAATTGGTAGTAGACAAAAGAATTGCTGCAAAAACCGGTTTTAATATTGGCGATGAGATTTATTATCTGCAGAGACTTCATTACTTAGATGGGAAAGCACTTATTCTAAACCATAATTATTTTTTGAAAAGCGTTGCTAAAGATCTAACTAAAGAGATTGCAGAAAAGTCGATTTACGATTATCTGGAAAATACTCTTGGAGTTTCCATTGTCACAAGTAAACGTATCATGACCGTAGAAAAGATGACTGAAATTGATGAAAAATATTTGGATCTTGGAGACTATAACTGTATGGCTGTTGTCACCTCTCATACTTACAATAGTGATGGTGTTATGTTTGAATATACCCAGTCACGCCATCGCCCTGATTACTTTAGCTTCCAGGATAATGCAACAAGACGATCAATTTAGCAGGTAAAATATGAAACAGAAAAATATTTTATTTACAGACATGGATGGAACAATATTGTTCTCTGATAATGGAAAAACATATTTTAAGGAATCAGATTTAGATGCAATAAAGGAATTCCAGCAAAGAGGAAATCTGATCGTAATTAACTCCGGCAGAGCATTGCCATGGATAGTTGCTCCGTTGGAAGGATATCTTTTGCCTGATTACATGATTGCCGGTACAGGGAGTATTATCGCGGATAGTCATCAACAAATACTGCATGAAGAACCTGTATCATTTACAGCAATCAAAAAAATAATAAACGAATATGCATCGGATATACCATTAACAGTTCATACGAAAGACAACGTATTTTCATGCAATCAAAAAAAGCAGTACAGCCTGCCAACAACACCTATTAGCAGTATTGATTTATTAAAAACGGAAAAACTTTATGGAATGTCATTCCATTTCAAAGACAATATATCTGCAAAAGCTTTTGCAGACTGGCTGGAAAAGTCAGATCACCAGGAGGTGAGAGCTTTTGTAAATATCCAGGATGTTGACATGGCGTGTAGAAACTGTTCAAAAGGGAACGCCATGAACATCCTTTGTCAGAAACTTGGATTCATGCATGAACAAGTCTACGCCATTGGTGATGCTGAAAATGACATTGATATGTTAAGGGCAACAAAGCATGGTTATACATTCCATCATTCTCCAGCTACTGTAAAGCAATATGCAGAAGGCTGTGTCAAATCTGTGTCAGAGTTAATTGATAAAATATTAAAAATCTCATAATAAAGCAACATATTTTAAACCATATATTTCAACAATCTATGTGACGGTATATCGTTCTATGCACAGTAAATCATAGGCATGATTTTGTGAACGTTATACCGGACTTTTATTCGGATTACTTCTCACCAGTTCTGCCGGATATTTATTGGATGCAATAATGATACTCTCATTTTTGCAAAGCACTGTTTCCAGAATAAGATCAAAAATACCTTCAAGCAGGTCCTGATCATAAGGATGACGCTCTCTCAATATATCCAGTTCAATATTCTCTCTGATCAGCTCCGAATATGCATCCATTTCATATCGCATCCTATCATTCTCTGATAAGATAATATTCAGTTTTTCATCATTCACAATATTCATCATCAGAGTTATTGATTGCTTCACTTGATATGAAGCTGCACACATTGCTCGACTTGTGCTCGTCAACAGATTTAAGTATAGGAAAGTGAATTTTGCATTACAAGCAAGCCAGGATTACATTTCGGGTTTTTTTGCTACTTTGCGTGGCATGCTAGTTGTCGCGGCATTCGTCAAAGTCTCAAGCAAGCTTGGACCTTGACTTATTGCTAACGCAAAAAAATCCGCCCATATTAGAAATGTTAATATAACCTGACTCTATAGCTTTTGCCATTCGGTGCTCACAAGCACCGAGAAATAAAAAAAGTAGCAATGAATTGTGGTCAACATTGCTACAAAATCTGACTGTTCCCGGCGGGAATTGAACCCACAACTAGTGCTTAGGAGTTCGAGTCCACACAGAAAACCCACATTATTTTAAGTTAATATAAGTCAAGGAAAGCCTTGATTTTCCTGACTATTTTGTAAATCTCTGTCAAAAAAAGAAAACGGAAAATCATCTGAGAAAAATGGTTTTCGCTGTCAAATCGCTGACATTGTCACCCTGAAGGTTCAGCCATTCCGTTCCAATGATTTTTTCATAAATATGGCTACCATTTCATTTATAGCAGTAATGATAACACTATTTTCTTATTAGATTATCTATATTATAGCGTGTATGAGGTCGGATGTCGATGGTTTTTTGACCATAATTGACTTATGTTTGTTTATACATACATATATCTTTTAACCACCAATTCCTTATTACACCTCCGATTACTCTATACAAAATTTTATTCTTCTGAAGAAAAGCAATTCACATATCCATCCTCCGAAACAACAACAATAAATGTTCTTTTATGTTTACTTTTCTGGCTTTCAATATATCTTATTGCAGAATTATACCTTGCTCCTCTTGACATATTAGTCTTTTTTGATTTTATTCCATCTAAAATTGTTCCAATTGAATAACAAATCCCATCTATATCGCAAATAATAGCTCCGTCTATAGATGTTATTTCTCCTACACACATTCCTGTACTAATGTCTATAGGATCTATACTTATCCCTGATTCCTCCAACCGATCTGCTTCATCATTTGCATTTTCTGCAAAAACAACCATTGTTCCATGTTTTTGAGCCACTGCTGCCTGAATTATACTCTCAATTTTTGACGTATCTGTAATATCAAATGTTCTCTTTAACAATTCTATATCTTTATTACCTATCCCAATTTCTTTATCTGGAAGCTTAGGAAACATATTTTCAAAACATAAAAATCTTTCATTATTTTTATACAATGTCCATTTCAAAAACCCCTCAAAACACATTTTATAGTATTCGCAAGAAGGATTGTCTATCATCTTACCTATAGCATATATTTCTCCACTATCATTCATAAGTAACGATAACTTGTTTTTTGCTATCTCCATTAGCTTTCTTATTTTTCTATACGAATTATCTTCTATTTTTAATGCTTCTTTAAACATTATAGATACATCGTAATTTAAGCTTACTTCATCAAAATTTTTGTCGTTTGTTACACAAATAGCTAATATACTTCCATAATTTTCTCCGCTTTCATACTTTAATGCAGACAAAGCATTAAAAAAATCCGCATATAAATATACAAAATAATCTCCCCTATATGATGCTCTACGGAATAACTCGTTATAATTTATTTTTCTATTGTCTATATCATTAACTTTACCAAATGACCATTCCGTCCTAAGCGCATCTAAAAACGGATGCCTTTTACCATTATATGTAACATTTGTTTTCAATGCTATTTTATCAAAAACCAAAATTATAAAATTATAAGCTTTTTTCCCTGACAATGTCTCACTATTGTCATTCAGTAATTTACACCAATACTCGTCTTTTTCGTTATTATCATTTAAACATTTTGCAATTACTTCAGATAATTCACGTTGCAACTGATGACAATAATAGTGAAAATAATAATGTCCATCTTCTATAAATTTATATATTGCTTTATCCAAAATTTCTTGTATATCTATATTACTTTTGCCATTAACATACATTCTATAAATTGGAGGTTTTTTTCTATCATAGTCACATTCTTCGTCAATTATAATATTAACTAAAACTACATTATTCAAATTATCTCCAAGAATATCTTCATTTGATATTTTTTTAAATTCATTTCGTATTTTTTTATAATATTCTAGAGCTTTCGTCTTCTCGAATTCTTTATCAGGTATTCCATCCATAAAATCCAATATATCAATATTTTCCATACTAATCACCTTATATCCCAAATTTAATCTTCCTCAATCATCGGTATATTCACCAACTCTTGCAATTTTTTCTGCAATACCTTCTTATCCGGTAATTGTAGTTTATATTCAGAAACCAACATTGGCGACATTGTTCTGCTCATTGCATATTCAACAACTTCATCGTTCTTTGTTGCACATAACAATAATCCTACACTTGGATTTTCATTTTCTTTCTTTACTTGTCTATCCAATGCTTCTAGATAGAAATCCAACTTAGAAACATATTCTGGTTTAAATTTGCCTATTTTCAATTCGATTGCTACTAAACACTGTAATCCACGATGAAAAAAGAGTAAATCTATTCTAAAGTCATCTCCACCAACCTGAACCTTATATTCCTCATCAATAAATGTAAAATCTTTACCTAACTCCAGAATAAAATCTTTCATATTCTTGATTAGGGCTTTTCTCAAATCATTTTCATGATATTCATTTGGCAGATCCAAAAATTCCATTACATATGAATCTAAAAAGGGATTTTCCCCCAATCTTTTTACGCTTTCTGGCAATAACGTATCTTTTGACAACATATATCTTTCATAATATCCGCTATCCATCTGGCGCTGTAATTGTCTTTTGGAGTATTTTTCTTTAATACATAGCCGAATATAAAACTCTCTTTCTTCATCGCTCTTGCATCCTGACATAATTAACAGATGGTTTGTCCAACTAATTTGTGTCACCAGTGGTGTCACAACCTCATTTTCAGCATAAGTTTCATAAAATTGTTTCATTCTATACAAGCCTCGTCTATTGAATCCCTTTATTCCCGGAAATTCTTCCTGTATCTCGTTTGCAATAGAATCAATATATGAATCACCAAATGTTGACTTTTGAGCTTCCCTATGCAAATACTCACCCACTTGCCAGTACATGCTTATTAATTCTTCATTCACTTTCTTAAATGCATTTTCTCTTGCTGTATTAATGATATTTATCAAGTTATCTGCCAAACTAATTTCATTTTTTCCCATATTCCACCTTTCTTATTTGTGACACCACTGGTGACACAAATACAAATGCTTAATCCGTAAATACAAAATTTCAAATCCATCTGCTTGCACTCAGCTTTGAATTGGTTTATTTACATATTTTTCTTATTTCAATTAATGATTTAGTATCTTTAATTAATTTTCGTATCTCGCGTGCATTTTCAAGTTTTGATGACTGCTGTAAAAGTCTCTGTCTAATATCTTCTGATATTATTCCTTCCTCATCCAGTAATTCAAGTTCCTTATTAGCTATTGCTGTTTTTGCCTCTATCGATAAGTCTTCAAATCTTATAACACCATCAAATCTATTAAAAATAGGATTTCCCAATTTTTCTTTTATCTCATCCTTTGATTTATAATTAGACGTACAAATAATTATTGCATGTCTTACATCAACTCTGTAATTCTGATCTTCATATATTCCCTCATCAAATAACTGATAAAAAGCACTATGGAATACAGCATAGGCTTTATCAAATTCATCAAGCAGAATGACATTAGAATCTCTTGCAATCAAATCTTTAGCAAAACTCTTTTCATTATACTTTCCACCAAACAAATAGTTTGCAAATTCATTATTCTGATACATCGAAAACTGTTTTCTCAATATCTTTCCTCCAATTTGCTCTGTAAGAAACTGTGCCGTTTCTGTTTTACCAATACCTGAATTTCCGTAAAACAAAAGAACAACTGGTTTACATTGTGCATTATTCATAATAGGAAAAATTGATTTCAATATCTGTTCTTTTACCTTTTGTTGACCTATAACTCTTTTATCAAATTCAGAATTAATCCTTCTAATTGTTTCTTCAGTAACCATATTGTAGTTCTGATGAATCTCTTTTATTATATTCTCTTCTCCAAATGCCCTATTTATTTGCTCCTGCAAATGAATAGGCGGATTTTGAATATACATATTAACTATAGTCAATTTTGAAATAAAGCTTAAAAAGTTGATAATAACATGTTCATTTACACTACTATATTCATCAGCAAATATTACAAAATTAGTTACTCTTATTTTCTTTTTCTTCGTTTTTTTAGGAGTCTCTTCTTTTTCAGGTAAGCCAACAAGCACTAATGGAATCTGTTTATTTTCATCGTCCATCTGCATTGCAATATCAGATAGATTTCTATATGACTTGGGAATAATTTCAGTATATGCCCTATCTGATCCATAAAACATCACTATTTTTTTCATGCTTCAACCCCTGCTAACACAATATCATATACATCTAATTCGTCATCATGTGATTGCACATCTCCATATATGACACTTTCTGCTGTAACTTCCACATTTTTCTTTTGAAAATCAAATTCTTTATCTATTGTAAGTTCTGTTATCTTACAAGAACCAACCCTAATCCCATAATATACTAATTCCATTTTGCTTAAATCTGCTAAATTATAACTATTTTTAAAGGCATGTATATTAAATCTTAAAACAGAAGTAGGTTTTTCTTCCGTTTTAAGAAGCATCCCATAATAACCTCTTTCTCCCAACAAGGCATCATTCAATTTTTCCATATCTATTGGCAACTGGTCTTTCGGAACTACCGTAAGATACGAACTATACATCTTATATAATGAAATTGAATTCTTCGGTGCATATACTCCAGATCTTACAAACTTCTTCACTCTTTCATCTTTGTATGCTTTCTTTATATAATCCGTGAGCAAAGTATTTTTTATTGTAGAATCAAATAACTTCGATATTTCACCAGTCGCTTTTGCATCTATATTCCCTGATAAGCTCCCTTTAATAAAACTTATAATATTAAATCCACCTTTTGCTTGAGCTTCAATTTCTGTTAATATTTCTGCTGCACGTTTCATATTATCTTCCTTGCTCCAATCCAATCGTCCACCATTCGTAATGTCTAAATAGTCCTGTGCAGCTGATTCATCAAAATATATAATTTTTAAAAAAGTTGGTTCTGTATCTTTATTATTAGTCTTTCCCATATAACAATCCCCCATAGGTAATTTCTTTATAACTTATTCAAAAAAAGAATTATTCCATTACCTCAATATAAATTATAGCATACCACCTATAAAATAAAAAGACGATACCATTCAGCTTTTACAGGAAGCTAAACTTTACCGTCTTTTTCTTGCTACTATTTTATACCTTCATTGTCTTTGCCAGGGAATTGAGCAATGCTGCCATTTCCGGATTTGCCAGTACCTTCATAAGAAGCTCTGCATCAACCCCATCCGGCACTTCAATCTTCTTGCTTTCTCCTTTATCATCCCTCATCTGTGGATTCAGATTCTCCTTATTATAAAAGGCATTCTCCATCATCTCTGCATTTTTTCTTCGGTCTTCATCAATAATATGACCATATACTTCTGTTATCATATCTGCCTGTGCATGTCCGGAATCTCCCTGGACGGCCTTGATATCTCCACCACTCAGTTTCAGTTTGTACGTTACACTGGTATGACGCAGACTGTGAAACACTACATCTGGAAGTCCCAGTTCATCAATGATATCCTGCATTTTATTTCTCAGATAACTGTCTCCAATCGGCAATCCGAAGGTTGTTACCATTACAAGGTTATAATCATGATACTCATTACCCAATCATATTTTCTTCTGCCATACCTAATATGATTACTTAGAAAGGCATAATACTATGAAAGATTTAGGAAAGACCATTGCAAAATACAGAAAAGAACACAAACTGAATCAGAGTCAGCTTGCAAAAGAACTGGAAAACTATGATATCTATGTAAAGCAGAATTCAATCAGCGCCTGGGAGCTTGGCACAGCAACACCAAATGCCAGACAGTTTCTCGCCTTATGTGAAATTCTTGAAATATACGATATCTATACGAATTTTATTGGTCAGAATCCTCTGAACCCATTCCGAAACCTGAATGAGAAGGGTATGAACAAGGTGCTTGAATATATCAGCGATCTGGAAGACACCGGCAACTATAAGCCGGCAGATATCATTCCTATTCATGTGATCCGGGAAAGAAAAGTATTTTACAATACTGTTTCTGCCGGTACCGGCTCTTTCCTCGACAGCGATGAATATGAAATGATTTCCTCTCCTGATATTCCGGAAGCTGCAACCTTCGGTGTATATGTAGATGGTGACAGTATGGAGCCTATATATCATAATAAGGATCTCATCTGGATTGAACAGACAGCATGCCTCGATGATGGCGAAATAGGTATCTTCTATCTTGATGGAAATGCATACGTGAAGAAATTCCAGAATAACAGACTCGGAACCTACCTCGTATCACTCAATAAAAAATATGATCCGATTCCGGTTACAGAAAACAGTTCTTTCAAAATTTTTGGCCGTGTGCTTTCATAAGTCCGTTTTATGGGACACCTGATTTGGCAGAATTATAATATCCGTCAGGACATGCACACTTTTTCACACTATTTTTTATATTTTGGAGGTACACAGATATGAATATGGATATAGACATAAATACAGGCACAGACACAGTTACCTGCAGGCTGGTTGAAGCCAGAAACAATCTTGGCATCACGCAAAAGGAACTCGCCTCTGCCACCGGTATCAGCGTGAAAACTATTTCTAATATAGAAAAAGAAATAACTATGTCCTCTGTACTCTATGCCATGAGAATTGCTGATTTTTTTCATCAACCGGTAACCAGCTTATTCAGCTATCATCCCAGCCATGAAAATGATAAAGGAGATGATCCAAATGGAAAATAGGAAACCATTGGATTTGATGTCGAAAAATGCAAAGGCATAGAACCTGTGATAGGTGCTATGCCTTCGTGCTTATTCATCTTCTCAAAGTGTCAGACGGCACATTGTAACCTACTCATTTACTATAGTTATTTATTCCCAAATACTATAAATATTATTGTAATCAGTTTTTACTTTTCCCATCTATTAATGTAGTAATAATACTTAATAACAGTGCCAATTCCAAAACCCCTGTTTCCAAACCACATTTATAATTAAGCATAATAAATGCAATTGCAAAAAGTATAATTGTTATTAACCGTAATAAAATTACTAATTTTCTCATTTGCTCTCCTTATTTTTTAACAATAACCAATTACAATATTGCAATACGCTTTTCTTAGATATCGAAACACAAATTCCTAACTCCATAAAAGTCATCAACGTGCTACTGCCCCCATATGACATTATAGGTAATGGTAGTCCCGTATTGGGAAACAAAGAGGTTGCAACACAAATATTAATAACTACTTGTAATGCAATATGTATAAATATCCCTGTTGCCAAAATTGTATCATATATAGATGTTGCATTAATTGCTATCTTCATTATTTGAAACAACATATATGCATAGGCTAATATAAGACCAATTCCACCAAAAATACCTAATTGATGAGTTAATAATGCAAAAATAAAATCTGTATGTTCCTCAGGTATTAATACATAATTTTTACCTAATCCAACTCCCATCAATCCCGCTGATCCGATACCATATAATGCAGACTGCGTTTGATATGCAATATCTGGATACTGCTCCGGATGTAGCCAAGCTGCAATACGTACTACTCTATATGAATAATTGCTGAGATTTTGTACGTCTGGCAGATTATTATTAATATAAAGAATATATCCAAATATTACCCCAAAAATCATAATAAAAATAGGCACTTGAAATCTGATTGTTTTATTAAATGACAATGTTAGACCAAACGTAATTCCCAAAATAACCAAGGAACTTGATAAGTCTGAACTCAACTTTAAAGTCAGTAATGCTGGTATGATACCAAATATCCAACAATATATTGTCATTTTAAATGATCCAATAAATTTATGATATTTATATATAAACCTCGCCAATAACACTATCAATCCAAATTTCATAACCTCTACTGGTTGAATTTGTATAAAAGGTATTCTCAGCCATCGTGTAGCACCATGCGAGGATACCCCTAAAGATGATTTAAGTAATAGTAGTAAAATAACGGCAATAATATATACAGCCTTTGAATGCTTAAATAAAAATATTAAAATATTAAAATGTGCTCCTATAACCATCAACATAACACCAACTAAAATAAAAATAAGCTGGCGCGATACATAAAACATTCCCGATTCACTATATGTAGCCGACGTAATCATCAATATGCTCATGCCGGCTATACATATCGAAATAAAATATAGTTTATAGTAATCTTTTTCAACCGTATCCCATATTCTCTTTTTCATAAGCACCTCTATCATCTTAGGCAACTCAGACGGTTCAACACATACTTAATCAATTAAAACTGATGTTCTAAAACACTATATTGTCCATCATCAGCCAAACAAATAAAACGCATATGTGAACCCACCCAAGTTGCATCATCTATTATCTCATAATCTATACTTTTCCAAACTGAAGCTATTACTTCTTCTGAACTAGTTAAGTCCAATACTCCATAACCATCCTTACTTTTAACTATTGCAAAACAACTGTACAAAGGCTTAGATATTTCACTATAGTTATCTAATGATTTTATATCTTCAATTTCATAATTATCTAAATTCAATTTCATAATTACAGGAACGCCATTTTTTACCCCTGTAATTAAATTATCCTCAACAGGATCAAACTCATTTATATAGTCGCAATTATCCACTATAACCTGAGCGTGTCTAATAATTGCCCAATCATTATCATGGTACTTTACTCTCGCTAAACCGTTAACAAAATTATAGGCTTCTTCGAAAGTATCGTTATTCAGTTTTTCTCCATCATCATTGATATAGAAGAAATCGTTATTATCATTTTCAGAAACAACTGCATATCCCTCTTGCATTTTGTCCGCTTTGATATATTTAGGCTGGATAACAATTGTTCCTTGAGTATTTATAAACCCAATTTTATGCGTTGTTTTGGATATGAATCTACAAAGATCTTCATCATCCATCAAATCATCCGTGTACAGATAAAGACCATCATCCACCAAAATCCTTTTACCAGTATCTTCATTCACTAAATAAACATTACCTTCTTTATCATTATCCTGTGTATACTGAAAAGTTATAGGGGCAATGATCTTTTGATACTCTGTCGAGTCTTGTATATTATCAACACTAGACGCCTCCCCAGCTGCTTCTTGAGTATTCTTTTTCATAATTACTATCCCAGATGTAAATACTAAAACAATTATAATGATTAGACATATATATATAAATTTTTTCATTTTATTTCACCTCAATAAATCTACGCATATTTTTCAAGCCGCGTGCTATATCCTTGATCAGTAATATTTCCATTAAAAATATTACTACATAACTCTGATAGCGAAGATGAAAGCCGAATTTCCTCATTTTTATTTTTAACACTATACTTTTTAATTAATAAGCGCTGCTTTTCGTATTCTCCAGTTAATACTGGTATAACCAATTCTGTAGTAATCTGGGCATCATACAATGCTCTATGTACCTTTTTCTTATCGACTGATACTCCATACCACTCAGCCGCTTTTTCTAAAGACATAAGTGCTTTTTCGCCTTTAATTCCCATTATTTCTGGATACGTAATTTGAAAGTCCTGCCAATCATTCATTATTTGTGGAAATTCTATTTCTTTATACATACATTCTGCTTTTAGCTGTATTAAATCACTATCTGACCAACTATAAACTCGTATCTTTCCATCACCTATCCATCTTTTCAAATCATCTACTGCTTCCGAAAATGATTTTCCATCCGTCAAATCTATGGTCTTTATACCTGTCAGTCTTGTAATGTAATTAACTACTTTACGGTTATATTCTGGTTTTATCATACAACTAAACTTGTCCACAATCTTACCTTCAGATGATACTTTTACTGCTCCCATTTCTATAATTTCATTTCGCAATAACTTATAAACCTCATTGTTTTTTTTATCTACCGGATTCATCTCAAAATCCAAAATAATATGATAATCGTACATTCCCATATCCCCTTTTGCTTTGATAAAACAAGCATATCACCTTTTACGTATGTCATATAGAATTTGCCCTAGTTTATTATGAAACCTATTATGAAACCATTTACACATCCATTATTTAATCTCCATTATTCCCCCATCATTGAATACGGTATATTCTGCAATAAGTTGTTTGTATCTTTCATCTTCCTTAATGTTATACCTATCAGTCTCACAATATGACATTCCTCTCCTAAACACCAACTCTTTTCCAACATCTAATTCAAGTATATCAAGTAAAGGTCTATCACTGCGCAAAGCTATATGTTGTGCTGTTTCTAAGTCATTTCCTCCCATGAACACATAGCTATCGCAGTTATTTTTTATAGTTATAGCTGCACTATTTCCATAAACTGCATTCAACTGGGCTTCGCTTTGCAACAAAAGTACCATAGAAATACCTTTTTCTCTGAATACTGCAATGTATGAATCCAACATAGGAATTGGACACCCCGCTGCAGCATCATCTGCTATTAAACAAACATCTATGGGTAATCTCCGATTTTTATTTTCTTCTGCAATTTTAAATAGTTCCTTAAAAGTTAATGTATAAAATAAATTTATGAACGTATTAATTCCCTGATCAACCGCTGATGTTATTACAAATATAATGGTTTTCTTGGTTGCCAATTCATTATAATCGACCTTACTTTTTAAAGGTAAGCGATGTATAATCGCACGGTTTGTCGCCACCAACATTTCATGAGATAATCA
>OLGY01000924.1_pt1 | contig 17380 bp, 13 predicted proteins | sample 1605951 | NCBI WGS metagenome assembly OLGY01 (sample SAMN03283280) | human gut metagenome | biome: human-associated habitat; material: feces | host: Homo sapiens | place: Peru | collected 2012
CACCGCCAGCTGGCACTGTGCCATCAGTTCCGCCATATCCCGCACATCACAGTGCAATCTTACATTTTCATGCACGGAAGCATACTCTTCCAGCTTCTCCCGGTTGGGGTTGAACCTTCCCACCACCAGATGGTATCGGACCGGGCAGCCGTTCAGATCATATTCCGACAACTGACGCAGGAGCTCTCCCGCAATATTATCTATATCTCCGCCGCCGGTCGTGATCAGCACATCCGTCACCTGTTCTGCCACCGCATAACTCCCGGCAGCATCACAGAACTGCTGTCTTACCGGCACATAGGGTGCCCCGAGATACTGCGGGACTGTGTCACCGTACAATTCCCGGTATTTTTCCGCGGAAGCGAACAGATTATAATTGATCACCCCATCCACAGGATAGGCATGCTGCTGCATATCGTCCAGCAAAAAGACCCTGCCGAGCCTGCGCAGTCCCTGCAGATAAGCATCCGTCACCCGGTAACTGTCTACGAGAAATATCTGTTTCGTATCTCCCGTCAGTCTCTCCAGTACCGGAAGTTCTCCCTCCAGATCTTCGGGGTCCGTCCCCAGCACTTTCACCGGCATATGGTTACTCCGCAGCAATTCTGCGGAAGCCTCATCCGCACACAGAAAGCACACCTGCTCCGGATGTTCTGTTAATTTTTGTAATTCCAGTGCCACCGTCAGACAGCGCATCAGATGTCCCGCGCCGGTTTTCGCACTGCCGTCTGCCCGAAAATAATACATAGCATCACTCCGAAAAATCGACCAGATCCCAGCTCATGGGCGTTCCCAGTTTCGCATCTCTGGTAATACGTTTACCCAGCAGTTCTTCATAATATTTGGTATGCAGTCCGCAGGAGGGTCTTACGGAGCGTAAATTCTCCGGGGTGAAGACATCTCCCGCTTTCATATCTTTTGCCACGAACAGGGAACGGGAATGCTCTCTGCTCTTCTTCTGCTTCGGTGTCAGATCGTAAGTCACCTTACCCACTGCCTTCTCGATCATGCGGATGTGGTCCACCATCTCCCTGAATTCTTCCGGTTCCATGGAGAATGCCGCATCTGCACCGCCGTCCGCTCTGCGCAGCGTCAGATGTTTCTCAACCACTTTGGCACCCAGGGCCACTCCGGCTCCTGCTACCGCACATCCCATCGTATGGTCGGACAGACCCACCACACAATCAAATACTTCCTTCATGGAAGGAATGGTCTTCAGATTGATATCTTCGTAAGGGGCCGGATAAGCGGACGTACATTTCAGCAGGATCACGTTCTCATTGCCCTCTTCCTTACAGGTACGCAGTGCCAGTTCAATATCCGCCAGATAGGCAATTCCCGTGGACATGATGATCGGTTTGCCGGTGCGGGCGATCTTGCGGATAAAAGGAATATCGTTGATCTCAAAAGATGCTACCTTATATACCGGCACATCCATCTCCTCCAGGAAATCAATGCTGGTCAGATCAAACGGAGAGGAGAAAAAGATCAGTCCCATCTCCTCTGCGATTTTTTTCAGTTTAGGCTGCCACTCCCACGGCGTATAGGCCGTCTCATATAATTTATGCAGTGTCGTTCCGTCCCAGATGGTACCCTGGGTGATCTGGAAACAGGGATCGTCACAATCCAGTGTGATGGTGTCCGGTGTATAAGTCTGTATCTTAATGGCATCCGCGCCGGCGTCCTTCGCCGCCTGCATGATTGCCACCGCTCTGTCGAAATCCATCAAGTGATTTGCAGACATCTCCGCGATCACAAAAGTGGGCGCATCCTCACTGATCCTGCGATTTCCGATCATGATCTCTTTGTTCATAATAGTACCCTTGCCTTTCCGTAACCTGCAAATCTTCAGCTGTTACAGCCTCTTGTGCAGGCACAAATCTGCGTATAGAAATTTTATGGAAATACAATATGTTCGTATTTTTTGTTTTCCCGGATCTCTTTCCAGTGATCCGCCGTCATGCGCATAAACGTCACGTCATAAGCCGTTCCATTTTTCTCCACACAGGCTTTCTTCTCCTCCACGACCTCACAGCCGCAGATCTTGTGGAGCTGGATCACTCCCTGATTCAGGGTAAACACATCACTGTATACCGCATTTTTCCCAAGCTCCAGAAATGCGTGATCATACATACTCATCTCCAGGGCCAGGGCCGCCTGAATACTGCGAAGCTTCTTCTCCCCCACATAATAGGCCCATCCCAGGTCTCCTGCCGGATCCGTAAGTCCCGTATAATTGATGACACCGGCCGGTGTCCCATCGATCTGTATGATCCAGTAGCTCACATCCGGATCCTGCTGCACTTTGGCGAACCATTTCTTCTGTCCTTCCAGTGTAAGCTTCGGATCGGTATTCATATACCGGGTGATCTCCGGATCCATGCGCCAGCGCATGATCTGTTCCAGATCTTCTTCGGTGATCTTTCTTAATGTGACACTCATTCGCAGCCTGCCTTTTCCAGGAGTTCACGCATTCCTTTTAATTCGATGGCTTCTTCCAGCGGAATGCTGACACCAAGCTCCTCCTCCAGCTGTCCGATGATCATGACATGCGCCAGAGAATCCCACTGCTCCACATCTTCGATCATGGTGTCCTCGGTGATGGTTCCCGCGGGAACCTTTAATATCTCTTCAATCAGCTTTATGATCTTCTCTTTCATAAGATTAACCTCATTCTCTTTCTTCCTATTTGCCGCAGCCCGGCATCAGGCACTCAATCATACAGGTTTTCCTTTAACCAGTAGGCTCTCTCCGGCCTCTCGGCCAGCACGATCTCATAACAGGTGCCGCCTTCCGGTGTGCTGTCCGTTTTCCGGTAGCCCAGTCTGTCATACATGGTCTCCACCGGCTTGTTTTTCGCCGTGGGCACATATCTGCCCCGCAGAACGGTATATCCCTCTTCCCGCATCTGCTGTTCGATGCGGTCGATCACCGCATTTTCGATATTGCGGCCCATGACACGACAGCTCATAACGAAATCCGTGATCTCCGGCAATTCTCCCGACGTATCCACGATCGCTGCTGCCACAATGCCGTTATCTCCGAACACGTCCGTCACCTGATACAGAAATACCCGTTTCTTCGTATCCTCTGTGATCTGTTGCATCTGTTCTAAGGTATAGCGTCTCGTCGTCAGATTGAACTGATTCGTCTTGTTCAAAAGCTGTGTCAGCCGGTCCAGATGTTCCTTCGGATCCACCGGCAGCAGACAGATCTCCAGCTTTTTCACGTACTCCTCAAAGCTGCCCGCCCGGTCTTCCATTTGCTTTCTGCCGGCATTGGCCCGGTATTGTGCGGTCTTCTCCCGGTCCTCTCCGGTGATCACCGCCGCAGCAAAATATGTTTCATATATTTTCACCATGGCAGGTGCCAGATCTTCCGCTCTCGCAGGGAACTTTGGCACTTCCACTTCCGGAAGCATCTGTCGTACCATCTCCCGCTCCGCTTCACTGTCATCGAAAAAGACAAAGGAATCAGTCCCCAGGTTCAATTCTTCCGCTATTTTCCGGATATTGTCCGGTTTCGGCTCCCAGTTGATCCGCTGCGCAGCGAAATCCTCCGGGCGAAGCACCATATGGGGATGATGCTCCAGGATCTCCATGGCATCCGCTTCGTTATTTTTGGACGCAATGGCCAGGAGCACACCCTGACTCTGCATGATCTTCAGTACGCGCTGCAGATTTTTATAGGCCAGTCCACTGTGATCTTCCGATAACACCACCGGGGTATGATCTGCTTCTCCCGCCAGGCCTCCCCACAGCGTATTGTCCAGATCCAGCACCAGCACCTTTTTCGGCGTGCGGTATTCCAGTCCGGCCCGGTAGAGGATCTGCTCCGCCAGTGCTGACTGCATCTCCATCCCCCAGAGCACTTTTCCCATATACCACATTTTGGGAGAAAAGGCTTTCTCTTCTCCGAAATGCTCTGTCAGCGCACGGTAAGGGAAGCTCCTCACATTGGCATGCTTCTGCTGCAGATTTCTAAGCTCCCGTTCCCAGATGCCTTCCAGCTGTGACTTCCTCCCGGTATCCGCCAGCACGGAAAGCTCCACCGCCCACAGATAGGCATCCGACACGTAGAAGACTCCTTCTCGCGGCAGGCATCCCTCCAGTGTCCGGAACCAGTCTCCGATCTTTCGTTCTGCGGTGACCGGATCCAGGTCATGCTCCAGCAGTTCTGCCAGATCCATGATCAGAAACGTAATCTCCGCATGATAAGCATGATAAGAAGACTGCGGATTCAGCAAAGTCCCAAGTTCGTTGCCGTAGCCCTCCGCTTCGTAGACCTGTGCGTTTTTCTGAAGCATGCGGATCACCATATTCATATTCACATTGGACAGCACTGCCAGTCTTCCTGTTGTCATAATCTCTGATCCTTTCGGAATTATTTCTCCTCCGTCATCAGACGGTATTTCATCTCTGCGATCTTCCAGTCGGTGAGGTTGTCAATATCCTGTACCTCCAGTTCCGACACGACAAGCGGCAGGATATTTCCCACCATCAGTTTCTGATTCACGGCAAAGCGTTCCGTGCGGAATACATAAAACTGACCCACATCATGATAATGAGGCTGCAGGTCCTGGGATCTGCTGTCCAGATATTCCGGATATTTGAATACCAGCCGTCCCTGTTCCACCACCATGGCTCTCTGGGGCGGATAGGAAAAGCTGACCACCGGGATCAGGGTATCCGCATCACTTGCTTCCAGCTGCTCCACGGCACTGGTTAACTTCTGCGCCGTCACAAAAGGGGCCGTAGGATAGATACAGCAGGCTACATCAAAATGCATCCCCCGCTTCTCATACTCTGCCAGCACCTCTGCCAGCACGTCATTGGTGGTAGCAAAGTCTCCGGAGGTTGCTTCACTCCGGAAAAAAGGTACCTCCGCACCGTATTTTTCCGCGATCTGTGCGATCTCCTCATCATCCGTGGACACCATGACATGGTCAAACAATCCGCTGCCCAGTGCCGCCTCGATAGAGTATGCCAGGATCGGTTTCCCGCAAAATTCTCTGATATTTTTTTTCGGGATCCGCTTGCTGCCTCCCCTGGCTGTGATAATGGCTAATCTGCTCATTTTCCTAACCTCATCTTTCTCATAACCGGTGCCTTCCCATCAGGCCCGTAACTTCCACACAAACTGCCGCAGCCGATAATACAGATAGAACCGCAGATCACTCTTCCTCTGCATGGCGATCAGCTTCTGTTCCTCCACTCCGGTATGCTGCAGATAATATTTATTTTGGTCAAACTCCGGAAAATATTTTTCCGTACCCTGACGTAATTCCCTGATAAAAGAAATCTTCGTCTTCTTCACACCACTCATATAAGAGAACAACGTGATCGCATAATACAGCTCCGTGAAACGGTATTCGATCTCCTGACGGTATTCCGTCAGGAATCCTCTGTCTCTGCACTCAGTATATAAAAGCTCCGCCGCCTTCATGCGATCCCTGCATTTTTCTTCCGTGATATGATGCACTGTGGATACCGCATGCTGATAATAATAGTAAAGCGGCTCCTCCACTCTCGCAAAATGCCGGAAATACAGGCTCCATAAGGGTCCCGCGCAATTATCCTCATAAAAAATATGTTCCGGAAAATCCAGCCGGTTCTCCCGGATCACACTGTGCTTATAAATCTTCAACACCATGCTGCCGGGCCGGATAAACAGACTTTTATGCTGTTCCTCCGTCAGTTCCCCGGTCTGATCCGGTGTATTATTGACGATCACTTTTCCGACCTCAAAGGTATGATGATCCACCAGACTGTAATCACAGCCGACCACATCCGCCCCGGTCTCTTCCGCCTTTTTTAACAGCTTCTCGTAATAATCGGGAGATACCCAGTCATCACTGTCGATAAAGCCGATCCATTCTCCCTCCGCCACCTTCAATGCTGCGTTCTTCGCACCACCCTGTCTGAGATTCACTCGGTTCGGAAGGATACGCACCAGTTCGGGATATCTTTTTTCATAATCCAGCAGAATCTCCAGAGAATCATCGGTGGAAGCATCATCTACACAGAGGATCTCATAATCATACAGTCCCCGGATGGTCTGTCCCACCAGGCTGTCCAGACAGTAATTCAGTTTTCCCTCTGCCGCCATATTATAGACGGGTACGATGATACTCAGCTTTTTACTCATACCGTTCCGCGCTCCACTTTTGCCCTGCCGTCTTCTACCCGGTAGACAATGTCACATTTTTCAATGGTCTGCAATCTGTGTGCAATGATGATCAGCGTCTTGCGGCCGTGCAGCCTGTTGATGGATTCCATGATAGCTGCTTCCGTATCATTGTCCAGTGCGGAAGTTGCCTCATCCAGGATCAGCACCTCGGGATCGTTGTACAGCGCTCTGGCAATACCGATACGCTGTCTCTGTCCTCCGGAGAGACGGATACCCCGCTCGCCGATACCGGTCTCTAAGCCTTCCGGCAGAGTCTTGATAAATTCATCCAGCTGGGCCTCTTTTAAGACTTCCCACAGTCTCTCTTCATCGATCTTATCCTCCGGCACACCGAAAGCCACATTTTTACGGATCGTATCATCCAGCATGAAGATCATCTGGGGAATATAGCCGATATTTTTCAGCCATTTCCGGTAATTACCGGGGTCCTTCACATCTACGCTGTCCGCATAGATATGTCCTGTACTCGGCACCAGCAGTCCCAGCAGAATATCCACCACCGTGCTTTTGCCGGCGCCGGAGGTACCCACGATACCCACGGAAGCTCCTACCGGGATCTTCAGATCCGCATGATCGAAGATCAGGCGCTCTGTGTTGGGATATGCATAAGTAATGTCCTTCATCTCGATGCTTTCTTTCACATCCAGCTTCTCATCCTCATCGGTAGCAAAGGACATGTCAATATTCTGTCCGTTGATCTCATCCTGCAGATTATCGCTGACTCCCATGAAGAAGGGTTCAAAATAGGCGATGGAATTGATCTGATTGTTGATACGGTTGACACAGGGCAGTAATACCAGTGCCGCTGCTGCCAAAGTTCCGAATACCGTCAGCATATTTTCCGTGGATACTCCGGTCGCCACGAGGAAGATCATGTAGCCCACCATTGTGGCCACACAGGCTGTCTCGATCAGCAGCTTCGGCACCTGATTATACAGACTGTAACGCTGTACGGCATCCACATATCCCTTACCGCACTTGCGATACTCGGATACAAAATACTGCTCCTTGCCGGAGATCTTCACTTCCTTAATTCCCTGTACCGTTTGGGAGATCCATTTGAACAGACTACTGTAATAATCCTGATTATCCTTGCCGGCCTTGTACATGATCGGCTTCAGGACCCGCTTGATCAGCCACATCAGAAGCAGCAGTACCACCGCCATCAGGATCGTCATGGTACCACTGGAGATAAAGCAGTAGCTGATGACGAACAACGATACCACCGTATCGGACAACAGCTGTAAAAGTGCCAGGATCAGGGCATACATATTGTTTACATCCGAAGTGATGCTTCGCTGCACCACTGCAGTATCCGCATTCAGATAAAATTCATACCCGCGGCGCAGATAGTTGCGCATCATGCGCTCCGAGGTCCGGAACTGGTTCGTGTATACGAAAGATAATGTCAGCTTCTGCTGGAAATAAGTAAACAGATTCTTCACTACGAATACCAGGATCAGAAGTACCATGACAATGATGGAGAAGGTCCGGTAGCTTTCCACTCCCAGGATCTCATAGCAGGCTTCCGCCACCCGGCTGTGCTGTACTGCTTCGGGGTCAATGACGATCTGCATGACCTCCACCAGCATTCCCACGCCGGCGGTCTGCAAAAAGGCGCTGATCACCATGAGAAAGATCAGTCCCACCATGGTTCTTTTCTGTTTTTTATCTAACAGGACTCGTAATTTCTTGATTATCTGTATCATCGATTCTCTCCAAACTTAAATCTGTTCGTTCTGTCTGTGGATCAGCGGATCTTCATAAGCATCCATGAAATCAGCCCCCAGACGCACCGCTTCGTCCGCAAAGGGAAGTCCCTTTACTTCCGTAAATACCGTGACTACTTTTTTAAAACGCAGTCCCGGGAAGAAATTCAGCATTTCCATGGGCATGGATGCATCAAACTGCGGATACTCCGCAAACAGCTTCCGGTAATCCAGCAGATCCCTGGGATGCGGTTTCAGGAAGATGGTGCCCTCTTTCTCATACATTTTGATAATGTCACGGAAAATCCGTTCTCTGACATCCAGCGTGCACAGAGGATCCGTAAGGATCAGGATCTTGTCCCCCACCTTGCTGCTCTCCGCGATCTGATATTCCAGTTCCTCTTTATTTCTGACAAAAGCCTGCAGGATCAGCTGCTTGTCCTCTTCCGTCAGCCGGTCCTCGAGCGGCTTTCTCGGCACTTCGATATATCTGGGACAGGGATAGCGGATGGCAGATATGTCATTGACTTCCATATCGATACAATATTTGCCGTAACCGTTCTGTACAAAGATCAGATTCAGGTACATGGATAAAAATGCCTTGAGCTGAAAATGGCCTCTGTTGTCATACCGGGCGGCATCGAAATTCTTCAGACAGTTCAGACCGTCCTCCACTGCATGATAGCGGATATGATTCTGATTCAGATAATACCCGATGGGGTCGGAATCGCAATAGACATAAATATCCTTGTATTCCTTCAGGTTCACCGGTACGTAAGGTGCCTCCAGTCTGGCATATTCCCGCGTAAAACGGATACGGTTCTTCAGATTCCCCAGGAAATTCCCTGTATCCAGGCGGTATTTGGCCAGCTCCGGGAAAAAGTCCTCTCTCTTCTCATCGAACTCCAGGACTTCCTCAAACAGGCCCGTGCTCTCCACCCGGGCCTTCAGATTTTCAAAATTGTTGGACATTTTGGACAACACTAAAGTAGCAGTTCCCGCCTTCCTCGCAGGATCTGCCTCTGCCCGTATTTTTAACTCTTTTAAAAACGTCACATATGCATGATAATAAGTGTGACATATATAAATTCTGTCTTTCATATACCAGTCTCTACTATTATTGCTTAATATTACTTTATTGTTATAATCATTTGGATTTACTATAACACACTTTTCTCTTCCAGTAAAAAATCTTATGAAATTTTAAGAAAGTAGGGGACAGTTCTGCCATTACAGTTCATATACCCAGATTCCCCAGTAAGATTCTTCTGTTTCAAAGTATCCCACAAGTTCCAGACCCATTCTGTCGGCATCCCCGATCTCGGCCCCGGAGAACAGATACTCACATCCCAGACTCCGTAATGCATCCATATCAAGCTCCAAACCTTCATAGATCAATGAGTTTCCCTTTTGCAGACGCATGTAATTACCCGTAATACTGTTGAACAGATAGCAACGGTTCCCCCATGTATCAAAGTATACCCGTACTTCCTCATTTTTCTCAATTTCCGGTGCAATGACTTCCCGGAATCTATGCTTATACTCCAATGGATAATTATTGGAATATCCATCCACCGTATAAAAACCATGCATCAGGGACGGTGCCGGACTGATTCCCAAATGTGCCACACGGTAACTACTCTTGTCCCGGCCGATAGCATCGTCTATTTCCTGCATCAGGTCCTCTGCAAACCAGCTCTCCCAGGAGATATATCCCGTGACACCTGAGCCGTTATTGATCTGGTTCACATTCAGATACATGCCTGAATTCACTTTGAGCAGCTGAAGTGTCGGAAGCAGACACACTACCAGGATCACCAGTTTTCCCAACAACATTCTGCTGTCGGTATGCGGGATTTTCGTTCTCCACAATACCGCTGCCGCCAGTGCGAACTCCAGATACCAATCCGCAGGATACAGCCAATAGAACCGGTGCATCTGAAAATAGTGTAAAAATCCTGTGACATTGTTTTTCCAGTCAACAACTGCTGTCATATGACAAAATGCGTAAAACAGAGCTATGGCGATCAGGAATAAAAAGTTAATAACAGCTGCCTTATAAAGGATCCGGTCGCTCTCTTCCTTTTTGCAAAATGCTCCTAAGATCAGGAACAAAATAATGGGCAATATCAGATATTTATGTAACGACGGTGCATGCTGTGCACTATTTTGGAATACATTCCAAAAAGTCTCAAAAAAAGGCGTGGAGGAAGATACCATTTCCTCCCGATGACTGATATAACTGCTGTCTCCCACCAGAATCTCCAGGATCAGTGACCGGTTGGTAATTACATACGTCACCAATAATTCTATGAATCCCAGAAGTGGCCATGGATTCTTTCTTTTTTGCAAGAAAGCGACAATCATTGCCAAAAGCCACAATCCCAACACCACATAGCCGGTATACACCAGGTGACTGGTAAGGCCGAACAGTAACGTGCACAACAATGCGGTAAGGATTCTTTTTCGCTTCCACAGACATAGAAAAGCATATACTATCAAAGGAATACCAAATTCCGAAAGACCATAGACAGGATATAAGGGCAGCACGCAAAAACAGACCCCGGCTATCACCGCCAGAATACTGCTCTCTGTGCCCTCCTTTACCAACAGATACATTCCCAAAAACGCCAGCAAAAAACAGATAATGTACTGTGTAAGAAACGCCACTCTGGCAGAAAACAGACAATACAACGGCAGGAACAAAATGGCCGACGGCTGCATACCGCTGGCGTTGACACCTCCCAGCATTTCCGGATATATGGTACTGCCATCACCCAAATGCCTTGCAGGAAGCATATAATTCATAATGCTTTCATCCAGTTGGTCGTTGATCTCAAAGATACAGCCATCCCCCAGAATGAAATAGGGGAGGAAAAATACAACCGCAATCAAAATGCCCGTCCACCAGAGAGGAATTCTATCCAGCCACAGGAGAAATCGGTTGATCTGTTTTCCTATTGCAGTTTTTTCTTTAGAAATGAACAATAATATAGTCCCCCTTATCCACGATATATCCATCCTGTGGATATTCCGGCAGATTCAGTGACTCTTCTTCCGCCTCCGCATATCTGTCAATATCCCCGCAGGCCACCAGCCGGTGTCCGTGCATTTCAAAAAATCTCACCAGTTCTGCATCGGAATCAAAGGCATAGCGTCCCCAGTCGATGACCGAAAGTGCCGGAGTCTGCGCTACCCACACGCCCTTAGAACCGCGATTGTATTTATCCAGCAGATCCGGATCGATGAGATCCGTAAGTCGTTTCATCTTATAATATTTGCGATTGCCGTAGCTTACATAGGCATCCTTGACGATACTGTAAGGAATTTCATAATTCCCCGTGAAGATCACCGGTTTCGAGGTATCGAAATCCCGTTCCAGATCCAGTGCGATCTGATCGACCGTCTTCACCGCCGCATCGTATTTCTGCTTGTCGATATAGAACCACTTCGTCATATCCATGCACTGGTTCCAGGTGATCACCACCAGCACCGCCACCGCGATACCACGCGTCCCCAGACAGAGCTTGCGGTGCACACCACGTCCGGGACTTCCCGTAAGTTCATAGATGATAGAGGCAAATAACAGTGCCCCATATCCGCAGAAAACCGGCACAAACTGTGCCGAACGGTACAGCGTTGCCTTTCCTTCGATAAATAACAGCGAAAATGCCGCCAGATACGCCGCCGGCAGGAGGATCAGTGCCCACACGTCTCTGCCGCGGATCACCCGCACCAGGGTAACCACTGTAATTACGACCGCCGATAACACAAAGATCCGGATCGGCAGATAAGCATACGCAAATACCCCATATAACACAAAGGTCCTCTTCAGGATCATGGCCAGCTCACCGAAGGCTCCGGGCTGCACCATCCAGCCCAGCATCTCCGTCACAGACCGCTGTACCGCTTCCCCCTGTAAATATTCCAGCCGGAATACCTTTGTAAGCACTACGATCATCAGGCTTCTCAGGAGCACTGCAGCCAGAGCCGCCAACGCCCCTCCTGCCAGTGTGCCAAAGACTCCTCTCTCCCCGGTCCGGGCTGTACGCTCCGTTCCCAGGCAGATTCTCTCTGAGAGCAGCAACAGCAGAAGTCCCGCCAGCCACAGGATCATAAAGGACTCATAACAGCCCATGGCAATCCATAAAAATACCGCAGCTGCCGCAAGCTTCGTCACAGCCGGGCAGAACAGCTTCTCCCCAAGACCCGATCCATTGCGCTGCTTCCGGATACTGCTCTGCCACTCCCTCATAAAGCACAGGCTGACTGCGCAGCTCAGATATCCGATGGCTATTCCATTGTGGAGAAAATACGTAAATACTTCGCTGATCAACGGACAGGATACAAATACTGCCGCGAAATGTGCATATCCCACCACCGGGATCTTCTCACCGAACACCGAATAGAACAATGCCGACCACACGATTGCTGCCGCTATGAGAAGAAGTACCGCCGCAAAATCTGTCACAAACGGAACAAATTCCGCCAGGGATATCACTTTATTCAGCAGGAACAATACCCACCGCCCCACAATGGCGATCAGTCCCTCTTGAAAATAATATAAGGATGGGGTGTCATCGATACCGATGGTAACATTTGTCACCTTATAGCCGTAAGCACATACTGCTGTAAGCAGCAGGATTCCCATATACAGCCGGTTCTCACAAAGCTTATGAATCATCCCGTTCCAGTCTGCTGTTGTTTTCGTTTCTCTGTATTTCTCCATTCCTTTTGTCTGCCCCTGTTCCTGATCTTATTGCTGTTCTGTCGTCTTCGGCTCCAAGCGATAAATCACAAAATCGTAATACATATAATGGAATTCCAGCGCTTCTTCGTAGTCATATTCGTCTTCCAGTTCATTGGGTGTCCCACCCTGAAAACAGATATACCAGAGATTCTCGTAGGGATCCAGCTGGCTGTAATCTGTGAGTGCGTCCGTATTGACGAAAGGAAGGCTGTATAATTTATAACCGATGATATAATATTGCAGCTCCGGATGATATACATTCAGGAAAATCGTATGCGTATAAGGTCCGATGACCGCATCGTTATCCGTCATCTGTGTCTCGACAAAATTCTCATAGGTCTCCAGGCCTCCGTCGTACTCCAGACGGATCTCTGAGCTGTACTGAAGCAGGAAACACAGACAGGCCGTACCGAGAATGCCACCGGCCCACCATTTTCTCCCATTTGTGCCACTGCTCTCCAGGATCTGCGCAAATCCCACCGCGTACCACAGCATGACGAAGCCCATGCCCGGGAATGCGTAGCGCCCCATGAAACAATTATTGACGGTAGCAGAGATCACCCCTCCCACGATCCCGGTGAGCGCAAACGCCGCTGCAGCGATGGCCGGAGCTGCATTATGATGCTGACGTACCCAGTCCACGGCACCATAACTCAATACCAGGCACAGTGCCATCCCCAGCAGCACCACAATGCCGATAGGAGTCTCCACCGCGGAAAACCATTCCTTGAAATAATCCATCACGGAATTCAGGGTCGCCAGTTCTGCGGTAGAACCGTCATCATAACGCATCCGCAGGATGAACTGCCTGCAGGTTACCGCCAGCCAGGGGGAGAACACAACCGCCACGGTAAAGCCCGAGATGAAAAATCCCTTTACCAGATCCTTTCTGCGGCAGATCAGGATCGCCGCCAGGAAAAGCATATAAAATAAAAAAGTCTGTATCAATGCAAACGTATGACAGTACACCGTGCAGATGCTCGCCACACAGAACACGATCCATTTTCTCCGGGTTGCTTCCCGGAAAATATCATAAGCCGCAAGTCCCGCCAGTGTCAGGAAAAACAATGCCATGGCATACATCCGCACATTTCCCGCCTGCACACTGAAAATAGGCATCAGCAGGGAAAATGTCATAAAATATACCGAAATCTTCCGATCGAACAGCTTCGCCACGTAATATTTTCCCAGAAGCATATATCCGGTCATAAAAAGTACAGACAAAAGCTTCAGTGACCAGAAATGCGTTCCACCGCCGCACAGATGATAAAACAGCTTCAGGATCACATAATAAAATGGCGAATGGTCATCCGTCGCCGTAATATAGATCAGACGTTTCCAGGGAAGAGATACCATGGAAGCCGAATAAGCCTCATCATACCAGAGATTATTGGTAATGCAGAAGACTCCCCAGATCACCAGAGCTGCCACCGGCAGTCCGTGCCACAGCAGCTGCCATCCCTTTGTCCGTATGAAATTATCTATTTTCCTGCTGCATGTCTCCATGGAACTCCTGTCCTTCCACTTCCTGATATTCTTATATTCCCTGACTTTGATACCTGCGGATTATTTTGTGCTCCGCACTCCTACAATCCTCAATACCTGCGATACAGCACCATATCCGCATCTCTTCCTATCTCTTCATACCCTTCCACGCTGCACAGCTCATCAATCTCTCCGCCACTTACCGTAGCCAGATATCTGCTCTGAAGCTCTGTCAGATGCTCCAGAAGATACTCTCTCTCACAGCAGCTGATACCAAAGCCCTCAGGAACGCCGTACAGCAGCTGCCATTTCAGATTCTGATTTCCCTGCGGTGTCTCATCTCCGAAGGTCCAGATGACCACATTCTCATAATTCGGTACCTTTTCCGTCTCCAACGTGAGATGCTCCGCAAAAATCTGCTGCCAGTATTCCACCTGTGCTTCCCGTTCCTCCGTGACATACGGTACCTGATAATCATACGGCTCCACCGCCTTGTAACTGTACAGATACAGGAAAGCCGCTCCCAAAAGCACCGCTTTCTTATAGTATCTGGTCTGAAGCATACTCACGATAAAAATTCCCGCCGCAATAAAAGTCAGGAAATGTTTGCTTCCTTCCACCATTTTATACATCAGCAGATGGGCAAACAGCATCGCGATCAGACTGAAGGCAAAATGCACTTCTATGATCAGCTGGTTACGCAGTCCGGTCTGTTTCTCCCTGCGGTATGCCCTATAATCCAGAAAACTCTGCACCAGCAGAATGGCAAGCAGCAACAGATAACCGTCAAAAAAGGCTCCGGAAGCCAGTCCACTCTTCATACCGGACACACAATGCCTATAGAATTCCAGACCCTTCCAGTGCAGCGTTCCGAAGAAATTCCGGAAGCCGGCACCGATGCCGTCGGTGAAAAACGTCGTGATCCAGTCCGTGTAAAAAAGTGGGGTAAAATATTCCGCGCCCAGATAGTGCTTGATCAGCACATACACCACTCCCGTACAGGCCACCACCAGAGCAGAAACGATCCAGCCGCTCTTACGGCTTCTGCGGATCCGGAAGAAGCAGGCCAGCAGCAAAAACAAAAGCATGTACGGCCGCATCAGGGTCAGTAATACCGAGACAATAAACATGGCAGTCAGCTTGCCCTTTGTCTCCTTATGCAGATAGGAAAAAGCCAGTCCGTAAAACAGGATCAGCATGCTAAAGCAGATGACCTCCGGCATACCGGACAGCATGTATCTGGTGAACAGTGTGTACAGGCTGAAAAGCACCGTCAGGATGCCCAGCTGCTTCCAGGTGGGTTTTACCAGCCATACGAACACGAACATGGTGATCGTCAGCAGTACGATATTACAGATCACCGGTGACAGCAGATTCCAGCCGAACACCAGTCCCCACAGGATCCAGGGAAATACCAGCACGGGACTCCAGGCTGCGAAAGACAGCTGCAGCGCATGACTTTCGTTAAATCCGAAATACCCTCTGGGAAATCCGTATTTCACAATGCTTTCCACCTGTTTAAAATAAAACAGTTCATCGTTCCATTCCGAAGAAGGCAGATACACCTGACCGATGCTTCTCCCCTCTGCCGCCGTCCGCACCAGACAGCACACCACGGGAAGCAGTGCCATCAGCACCGCCTTCACCAGCGTCAGATATCTTTTATCCTGTTTCCACCAGTCCGTAAATTGCTCTTTCTTCATAAAAATATTTCTCTCCCTATTCCTCCAGATGGATCTTCTCACGGATCACATACTGGGGAGAATTATTCATGCTGATGTAGATACGTCCCACATATTCTCCGATCAGTCCCAGCATGATCATGATCATGCCGCCGAAAAATACCAGTGCCGCCATCAATGCACTGAATCCCATAGGGACATTCGGATTCACCAGTCTCTTGATGATCGTATAAATTCCATAGAGGAAGCCGAGGCCGGCACAGCCCACACCGAGCGATGTGGCGATCCGCAGCGGTTTCACGGAAAATGCCGTAAATCCGTTGAACCATAATCCCAGCAGCTTCTTCAGCGTATAACCGGAATTGCCCTCTTCCCGCTCTCTGTGACACACCGGCACGTTGGTAATGTTTTTCGTGGCACGGAGCACCAGTCCGATGACATAAGGATACGAATTCTCATAGCGGATCATATCCTCCACCACGAACCGCTTCACTGCAAAATAACTGGAAATATACAGATTTGCGGGCTTGTTTAACATCATCCGCGTCATCAGCTCATTGATCTTGCTGCCCAGATTTCGGAATGCGGAGTGCTGCTTGTGTTCATAACTGGCATAGACAGCATCAAAGCCTTCCTCCAGCTTATTTAGCAGCTTATCCACTTCATCGGCGGGGGTCTGTCCGTCATCATCCAGACACACCACATAATCGCCGTCGGAATGTCGCAGTCCCGCCATCAATGCCGCATGCTGTCCGAAATTCCTGGCGAATCCGATGCCCTTGATATTATCGTATTTTTCACACAGATCCCGGATCGTTTCCATGGTATTGTCCGGTGATGCATCATTTACCAGAAAAATATCATACGTATACTGTGTCAGTTCCTGCATTTTTTCACGGATCTCTGTAACCACATGGGGCAGCGTATGCTCCGAACGGTAGCAGGGGATCACAAAACTTACTTTTTTTATTCTGTCCATTTTTTGTTGCTTGCTCCTTCTTAATCTTCCGGATTCACGGCTGCCATCCATACAATATCCCGGTACACACCGTCGATACACACATCGTCTCTTAACAGTCCTTCTCTGACGAATCCTGCCTTTTCATAGCTTCGGATCGCCTGCTGGTTCTCCGACAATGCACGCAGGTAGACTCTGTGCAGCTTTTCCTTCTCAAAACAGTAACGCAGCATCAGCTTCGCTGCCGCTGTGCCGATCCCGCGTCCTCTGGCACTCTCTTCTCCGATGAAGATCCCATACTCCGCCTTGTTATGATGTCTGTCAATATCCCGGATATACACAGATCCGAGGGGAGTATCCCCTTCCAAATCGCAGATGATCATCTGCACTACATCTCCGGTCTCCACATGGGTCCGGATCCAGTTCTCGTGCGATTCCCGTGTAAAAAGTGCCTGGTAGATAAAATTTTTGCGCACGGCATCGCTGTTACGCCATGCCACGATCCGGTCCGTGTCCTCATAGGTCATGAGGCGCAGATAGATCCCGGCCTGCGTATCCCGGTAGTTCTCAGAAATTGCTTCCGATGTTTTATTTTCCGATGTTACTG
>OLGY01000931.1_pt1 | contig 17290 bp, 18 predicted proteins | sample 1605951 | NCBI WGS metagenome assembly OLGY01 (sample SAMN03283280) | human gut metagenome | biome: human-associated habitat; material: feces | host: Homo sapiens | place: Peru | collected 2012
AGCTAATTAAAAATGCCTTGTCTTAATCAGCTATTATGACTTTTCGACAAGGCTCATTGATTAAAGGAGGTATAGGCAATGAAAGAAAAACTCGCGGTTATATTCCAAAACTTTGGTAGAGTAATTGTTGACCCAGTATTGTATCTTGCAGTAGTAGGTATCGTATTGGCAATCAGTACAGTATGTTCAATTACTAATGTACCATTTTTAACTAATTTAGGAACATTATTAAGTGCCGCTACTAACTCTGCAATTATTGGTAATTTAGCTTTAGTTTTGTGTGTAGGATTAACAGCAGGATTTGCAAAGAAGCAAAAAGCAAACGCAGCTGTATTTGGATTAATGTCCTACATTATGTTCTTGTATGTAAATAATGCATATTTGACAATGACTGGACAGCTTATCGCAGATGGAGCTGCAGGTATGGGATTATTTGCAACAGGTCAAGCAATAGTTTTAGGCTTACAAGTAACTGATATCAACGTGTTTGGTGGAATCATTATTGGATGTTTAGCAGCATGGATCTATAATAAAGCAATCGATATTAAGGTTCCAGAAGTATTAAAGATCTATGGCGGACCTCGTTTAGCACTATTGATTATGATACCAGTAATAATCGTATTCTCAATTGCAGTAACAGTATTATGGCCACCAGTAGCTAATTTCATTAATAACATGTCTGCATTTATTAAAAGTTCTGGAGGATTAGGAGTATTCTTATTTGGATTCTTGAACCGTAGTTTGATTCCAACAGGATTACATCATTTCCTATGGATGCCATTTGACTTTACAGCTATTGGTGGAACAGCTGTTATTGATGGAGCTACTGTTAATGGTGCTGCAAATATTTTCTATGCTGAAATGCCACTTATTGCAAACGGAACATTAACTACCCTTGATTCATCTATTAGATTTGCTTCATTTGGATTTGCTAAAGAATTCTTAACATTAGGTGCTGCTCTAGCAATGATTTACTGTGCAAGACCTGAAAATAAAAAAGCAGTTGCTGCTATGATTATTCCAGTTTATATTACTGCTTCATTAGCAGGAATCACAGAAGCAATGGATTTCATTATTTTATTTGCATCACCTTGGTTATGGATCGCAAAAGGTATGTTAACTGGTCTTGGTGAAATGACATTATTCTTGTTAGGAATCCAAACTTATAATATTTATGGATTTATTGAATTATTTACTATCAATTTAACTTTACCTTGGAGTGTTACTAAATTTCCATTATACATACTAGTTGGTTTAGTATTCGTTGTAATTACATTCGTTGTATTTACAGCATTGATTAAAAAATTCAACTTTATGACACCATGTCGTGCTGCAGATTGGGGCCAAGAAGCAGGAACATCAGAAACAACAGCATTGCCAAACAATGAGATCGTTACAAATATTATTGAAGGTCTAGGCGGTAAAGACAATATTAAAACAATGGGTTGCTGTATGACACGTTTACGTACTCAAGTTGTTGATCAGAATCTTGTAAAAGAAGATTTATTGAAGAAAGTATCATCAAAAGGTATCGTAAGAAAAGGAAACGAAGTTCAGGTTATTATCGGTTTAAATGTTCATGACATTTATGATCTAGTAAAACCTGCATTGAAAATAGAAGACTAAAACATGTAATGCTAGGTAGTGAATACCTAGCATACATTACGAGGCAGAAAATGGTAAAGATTGTAAAAAAGATTAAGGAATTTTATAGAGAAATATTAAACTTATATAAAAGCAAGAGAACTATTGAGATGATTTTACTTTCTTTAGCATTTCTATTAGGATTCTTATGGCCTTTAGCAGGCGTTACAATATATCTAATAACAAAAATATCAAATAAAAATAGTGAATATGGAAAAATGGGTATTTTAGGTGCAATTGTAAACATTATTGTCTATATTTTTCAAATCATAGTTACTATTGCTAATTTATAAATTGATTAATTTAAATTTATATAGAATAAGGAGTGTTGATTAAATGAAAAGTTATAAAATTGTAATTTGCGGAGGAGGCAGTACATATACTGCTGGTATCGTAAAAAACTTGTTGGAAGAGAAGAGAATTAGTATAAAAGAATTGTGGCTTTACGACATTGATAAAGAACGACAAGATAAAGTAGCACTTCTCGTCAACGAAGTTGTTAAGGATCAAAATCCAAATATTATATTAAAAGTAAGTACCAATCCAGAGGAAGCTTTTAAGGATGCGGATTTTATCATGGCTCAGATGCGTGTTGGAAAACTTGCAATGAGAGTTAAAGACGAACAGATTTCATTAAAGCATGGCTGTGTAGGTCAAGAAACATGTGGGCCAGGCGGAATGGCATATGGATTGAGAACAATTTATCCAATGGTTGAATTAATTGACTATTGCGAAAAATATGCATCAAAGAATTATTGGATAGTAAATTACTCAAATCCAGCAGCAATTGTGGCAAAAGCAACTCATCAGCTTAGACCTAATGCAAGAATCCTAAACATTTGTGATATGCCGGTGGAAATCGAAGCAAGAATGGCGGAGATACTCGATGCTGATATATCAGATTTGGAAGTAGATTATTTTGGATTGAATCATTATGGTTGGTTTACAAAGGTAAGATGCAAAGGTGTTGATGTTACAGAAAAACTAAAGCAACATGTAGCAAAATATGGTTACTTAACTGAAAAGAGTTATAATGAAGCTCTACTTAAAGATGCAGATTGGGTTCACACATTCAATAATGCAAAAAATATAGTAAATTTATTCCATGACTATCTTCCAAATACTTATTGGCAATATTATCTATTAGGTGATGATATCGTTAAGTATTCTGATATAAATAATGTACGTGGATTACAAGTAATTCATACACGTGAGAAGAGAGTTTTTGATGCCTGTGAAAAGATCAAAAATGGTGAGAATGTAGATTTAAAACAGTTCTATGTTGGTGTTCATGGAAAGTTTATAACTGACGTTGTGGAATCATTGGCAAATGATACTAGAAGTAGACAACTTGTAATCGTTCCTAATAATGGTGCTATTGCTAATTTACCAAGTGATGCCATGGTTGAAATACCTGCTTATGTTACTAGTAGAGGACCTGAACCAATTCGTGTTGGTAAAATTCAATGTTTTTATAAAGGATTGATTGAGCAACAGGATGCATGTGAAGGATTATTAGTAGAAGCAGCAATTGAACATTCTTATGATAAAGCACTAAAGGCATTTACTTTAAATAGAACTATTCCATCTGCTAATGTTGCTAAAGCTATTCTTGATGAAATGATTGAGGCTAACAAAGATTATTGGCCAGAACTAAAATAAAGCAATATGTGGTAAACTGGTACCCTTGTCAAGGACTAGTTTAGGCAGTAAATTAAATCATCATTAAATCATGATGATTCATGGTCTAGTGATGATTTTTTAATACTTTAAATAGCTATTGTTTACGACAAAAAGAATTCCATGTACTTAGGAATACAGTGTTTCTATTAATTGTGTGTTAATTATTAGAATAAGTCTGCCATCTTCATGACATAAGACATCTCTGGAGTGTCTCTCCATTTAAGAGGGTCTTTAAATTGTTCTTTCTCTTCTTTAGATAAATCACCATAATATATGATTGCCTTAGAGTTCTTATCATATAAATCCTTAAGGAAATTAAGTTGATCTTCAGCACGTGAAGAGATATCCATCCATTTAGATATTTCTTTATTAAGAAGCTTTTGATCTCTTAGTAATATCTTTTCTGGATCTTTTATCTTTGATGATTCACTATTTTCATTTTCTACTTTTTTCAGTTGAATCATTAGTTCCTGACATGTAATAAAATATACACTTTTTCTATGCTTTGCTGCTTCTATTCCTATTGCTGTAGCCAAATGTGTTTTCCTGTTCCTGAAGATCCTACAAACATAATATTTTCATATGTTTTTTTTACAAGGGAATCCGGCTGTATGTACACAAGCACGAATCGCTCTTTGTTCTATAAAATATAATGTTTGCCTAATTGTACAAAACAGTAAAGAATAGTAAAATAAAAGCGTAACAGTAAAGAACAGTAAAAGTATTTAAAAAGAGTAAAGAACAGTAAAAAGATAAGGAGAAAAGATGATGGCAAATCCATTTACATTAACTTTTGGGAAAAACCCGTTGGAATCTGTAGAAAGACCTGTACAAAATAATGAGATTCTTGATGCGTTCACATCAGAGACTATCAATCAACAGATGTTTATCATTACAGGAGTTAGAGGTTCTGGTAAAACCGTAATGATGTCGAATATTTGCCAGGAATTGAACAAACGTCCTGATTGGATTGTTTTGGAATTGAATCCAGCAACTGATTTATTACAGGCAATTCTTTCTAAATTGTATAGTAATCATCTTGTTTCAAAATTGATTAAATCTTCTAAAATAGATTTATCTTTTTTTGGGTTTGGAGTATCTATTGATGGAGCAACCCAAATTACTGATTCGGAAACTGCGATTATAACAATTCTTAAAAAAATTCAAAAGGAAGGAAAGCGCGTATTATTCTGTATTGATGAGATGTCTAACAATGAATATATGAAGATTTTTGCGGGTTCTTTTCAAATATTTGTTAGACAAGAGCTGCCGGTATTTTTACTTGGAACTGGCTTATATGAAAATATTGATGAATTACAGAATGAAAAGAATTTGACCTTCTTATATCGTGCTCCAAAAATCCAATTAAAGCCATTAAACATTTCAACTGTTGCAGCTAAATACCAAAATATATTTAAGTTTTCTAATTCTGAAGCACTAGAAATGGCAAAACTTACAAAAGGATATCCTTTTGCGTTCCAAGTCCTTGGATATCTAACATGGAACGCTAATGGAGATTATAATTCAATATTAAGTGAGTATGAACAGTACCTAAGCGAATTTGTTTATGACAAGTTGTGGTCTGAACTTTCTATGAAAGATCGCTTGGTCGCAAAAGCAATTGTGGATACAGATAGTAAAATAATCAAGGATATAAGAGATCTTTTAAATATGAGTACCAATGAATTTAATCCATATAGACAAAGACTTATTAAAAAAGGGATTGTAGATGGCGGAAAAAGGGGATATTTATATTTTACTTTGCCATTATTTGAGAATTATATTAATACCCATTTCGATATAGATTAAATCAGCCCTAGGTAAGACAACTTATATACTTTTTTGTAGTTTTTGACGATAATTTGTTTAAACATGTAATTTTTTGTTTAATAATACATTGAATTGTATATAATACATTCATGAATTTAAGAAGAGATATTAAGGGCTTTACCTTAGGTGAGTTATTAACGCTTGTGATGATTATAGGGATTCTTGTTGGTTTTGCCTTGCCTGTTTATGGTAATCAAATAGAAAAGAGTCGTGAGGATAACGATATCTCTTTAGTTAGAGCCGCTTATACTGAAGTATATGTTGCTGGTTTAAATGGCGATTTTACTAAAACAGTGGAAGTTAAATTAAGTCAGAATGTATATGATTGGCAATATCACGACACTATAACAATCGATGAAATCAGTCATTCCAAGAGCGATGGTGATACTTTAAATTGGAAGGGCGTTCCTAGTAAGAATGGTACTTGTGTTGTTTCTTATGTTGAGGGTGTTGGTGTTGTCTTGAATTGGAGTGGTGATAAGACTACAAGTGGCCCTAATATCAACTACAGTGAAGATTTAAGAGAGATTCTTAACAAGAGCGAATTGTTAAAAAGACCTAATTTACAAGGTAATCCAAGTATTGAAATCGATTCTAAAAGTACTAAGTCAACAATGCTTCCTGAGATAAAAAAGTATATTGATGAGAATAGTTTGCTAAATCACGGCACTTGGGCTTTTTTAGCCGACAATAAGGATTCTACTGAAACAACTACTTATGTATTTTGGACTTGTGTTGATACAAATAAAGTAGGTCCTGGTAAAACGATACCTGTTATTATCGCCAAGCCAAATGGAAAATATTGTATATCAGATTCTATTACAGCTGAAAGAACACCTACAAATGCAGAAAAGTATGTTGCGATAGCTGACCATATTTGGAATAAGTATGGCTATAGTAAATATACTAGCGGTAAGAAGGAATATGATAATCTAGACGAAGCATATAAGGAATATGAAAAGTATGTTGCACAAAATTATCCAACATACAAAGAAGATTTACCAAAATAGTTTATTTATATAATTGCTTAAGATTGTTAGTACGTTTAGTACTCTTAAGTTGTTCATATACTTGTTTTAATTGTTGTTCATATCTATTAACGTTGAAGTCATTAATGAATTCAACGTTTTTTATTTCATCAGGAAGATACTGAATCTTGTGGAAACAATCATAACGATCATATGAATACTTTTCATCATCTTGCAGGCCAACTGGAGTTAGTCTTAAATATTTAGGCATGTCATAGGCTTTTGTATTAACTAGGGCTTGGGCTCTATGCACTGCATCAACGCCAGTTCTTGATTTTGGAGCTAGGCATAAGTCAATTATTTGAATGCCATAAGGGATGATGGCTTCAGGGAAGCCTACCGCTTCAGCTGCCTTACAAGCATCCAATGTTCTAGCTACAAGTTGTGGGTTAGCTAGACCAATATCTTCATAGGCAATGACGACAAGTCTTCTTGAGATTGATGCTTCATCATTTGATTGAGCAAGTAGTGCTAAGTAGTATAATGCACCATTAACATCGGAGCCTCTTATTGATTTTTGTAAGGCTGATAATAAGTCATAATGGCCATCTTCTGAGGCAAATGTTCTTTGATTGGCTACTTTGCATTGTTCCTTAACATCTTCTACTTCTATTTTGTTATTTTGACAAATAAAAGAAGAAAGTTCTAGGATATTAAGGGCAAATCTAATATCGCCGTTGGCTACTTCAGCAATCAAACTTAGTGCTTCATCAGAAATAGTGCATGAATCATTTAGTCCATCTTTATTACTTATAGCTTTTAATAAAGCCTGTTTAACATCATCTTTAGATAAGGCTTTTAGTTCAAATAAGTGGCATCTACTTCTAATAGCTGGATTAATAGAATGATAGGGGTTGGCTGTAGTACAACCGATTAGGATAATATTTCCTTTCTCAACATGAGGTAGTAATAAGTCTTGTTTATCTTTATTTAGACGATGAACCTCATCGCATATTAAGATTAATTGACCACTTAGATCAGCTTCTACAAAGATGGCATCTAAGTCTTTTTTATTACCTGTTACTGCGTTAAATCTTCTACATGGTTTGTGTAATTCTTTAGCAATCACTTCAGCAAGGGTAGTCTTGCCAATGCCTGGAGGTCCAAAGAAAATAGATGAAAAGATATTTCCTTTTTCAAGGCACTTACGAATGATTCCCTTTTCACCTACTAGGTGTTGTTGACCAATAATATCATCTAATGATTCTGGTCTTAGGCGATATGCCAATGGTTTAGTGTTCATTTTAGTATCTCTATTCCTTCATCTAAGTCTTTTACTTGTTTATAACATAAAGCTAATGTTTCTTCTTTTACATCTACTATATCTTTAATATATACCACTTTAATTCCAGCGTTATAGCCTGATAAGATACCATTATTAGAGTCTTCATAGATAATCATTTCATCTTTATCAAGATTATAGTGTTCATATACTTTTAAATAGATATCTGGTGCTGGTTTAGAATTTTTGATTTCATCACCAAATACCATATAGTCAAAGTAGTCAATGATACCTAAATTTGTAAGTACTTTTACTTGTTTCTCTCTATATGTTGATGTGGCAATGGCCATTTTAATATCATGTTCCTTACAATAGTTAAGGATATTAAGGGCTCCTTTTTTAAGTTTATATGGTTCTTTTTCTAGAAGTTCATCTCTGATTTTTCCAAAATCTTCTAAATATTTATCATAATCAAAAGAATCATCTTGTGTGCTTTCGATAAGTTTTTGTCCGGCAACTCTATTTTGGCCTATGATGCCCATGATGGCTGACATGGGGATATTATAGTGGTTTACTTCTAAGTTTTTTAAAGCAACTTTTACATAAACTGATTCAGAGTCTACTAATGTTCCATCAACATCAAATATAACTAATTTAATCATACTCATAATTATAAACCTAGATTGTCATTGTTCCTTTCGCAAGGTCGTTTGCCATAAATGGTACGAAGTAAAATGGAACAGTTAATAGCTTTTGAGTTTCGTTGTAGCCATAATTGTTTCTAGATACTTTGATGGCAAATTCAAATTTATTGTGGTCAGAGAACTTCTTAAGGGAATTGAGTGAACCTTTATTCTTTTTGACATCAATAGGATATAGTTTATTATTTGATTCAACAATAAATTCAAGTTCAGCTGAGTCCTTGCCTTTCCAATAGAATAGACCATGTCCTTTAACTTTTAATTCGTTGGCGACAAAGTTTTCATAAAAGATGCCCGACAAAACATTTTCTCTATCATTAGATAAGAAAGATGCTGCGTTAATATCGCTTTGATAAGAGAACATTCCAATATCGTTTAGATATAGTCTAAAATAAGTTTCATTCTCTTGGATAAGAGGCATTGAGACATGTTCCTTTAATTGGAAAGACTGGTTTATGATATGTGCCATTGATAACCAATTAATAGCTGTGTAGAAGTCACGAGTCTTACTATTCTCTTTTAAAAGTCCAGGTGAGAAGTTTTTAGCTTCTTTGTTTAATTCTTTATAAATATTTTCGAATAATAATCTTGATCTAATTATTGATTCTCTACTTGCTTGGTATAGTTCCATATCCGCTAGATAATTGTCATATAAAGTTTTAAGGATTCTTTGAGAATCTAGAAGGCTACCACCATTTAAATAAACATCAACTACTTCTGGCATCCCTCCTACTAATAAATACCTATATACATAATCTAGAGCCATTTCGTGTATTTGATTACTTAATGGCTTTTTATCGTTATAAGCATTTAATACTGCTTTATATAGATTGTGGTTGGCGTTTAAGAGAAATTCATCAAAGGACATAGGGAAGATATTAATTTGATCTATCTTACCTACAGGGAATAAGAATTGCTTATTAGAAACTTCTCTTTGAAGTTTTACTCGTACCATGGATCCTGTTGCGATAACCGGGATTTCTCTATAGTTTTGACAAAAATATTTAAGAGCGGAAATGATGTTTGGGCATTCTTGAACTTCATCAAAGATTAAAAGAGTATTTTCGTTTATATCAACATCTTTTTGTAGAGATATGAATTCAATAATCTTTTGAACGTTTGCTGTTTCGAAACAAAAGTCTCTAATTTCATCTTCGTATTTAAAATCAATATATAAATAATTGTCTGGGTAATACTGTTTGGCAAATAATTCTAGTATTAAGTATGTTTTACCTACCTGTCTAGCTCCCCATACAATTAATGGTTTTCGGAATTTATTATTGTTCCATTCAATTAGATCATTCAAAGCAAGTCTATCCATATAGTCCTCCTAGTATATGATTATAATATCATGGATTGCACCTGTAGGACATTTTTTAGATAGCTAAATTGCACCTTTTTGGTACTTTTTTGGATGCTGAATTGCACCTGTACGGTATTTTTTGACGTGTTAGATTGCACCTATAATGGAATGTCATTTAATTAATGATTCAATTAATTGAATTACTTCCAATAAATTGTTTTTATGGTAGGTTGCTTTAGATAGAATGCTTTCATTAGCTTTTACTAAATCTGGCACAAAACATGATTGTGCTCCTGAACTATATGCGGCATCAATTCCTTTAGGAGAATCTTCTACAACTAGACAATCGTTGATGCTGATGTTCATTAAATTAGCTGCTTTGATAAAGATTTCTGGATTTGGCTTAGAATTGATAATTTGATCTCCAGTAACAATATGGTCAAAGGGTATTTTATCGTAACCATTTTGAATAAAGTCTAATTCAGCATACTTGTATGATGATCCTGTAGCTAAGGCATAGGGAATGTTGTTGTTTCTTAGATAATTGATTATTTCTCTTGTACCTGGTTTTAATTTGATGTTTCCTTCCTTATATTCTTTAGTTTGTAGCTGTTCTAAATCATTTAAGTACTTATCAACAATTTTATAGTCTTGATATCTATCTAATAAAATTTGATATGACATTTCGTTGTTGCAACCTAAAAATAGTTCAAAGAAATCATCTTCAAATGGAAGAGAATTTATTTCCGCACTTTTTATCATGTTTTTCTTTTCAATTGTTTCGCTGTCAATTAGAACACCGTCCATATCAAAAATTACTGCTTTAATTTTCTTCATTGTTAGTATTTCCTTCCATAAATAATTTTAGAATTTCATCTTTATCTTTAGCTGATTCAACAGTTTTGTAAAAAGAAGGGCTCTTTATTAGTTTCATAATTTGTAATAAAGAATTAAGGTTTTCTTGGGATTCTAGAATTGAACAGCCAACTACGATTTTTACAGGATCAAATTCATCTTTTCCAAATTCAATAGGATTGTTAAGTCTTACTATCGATATTCCATTTCTTAAGGAACCTTGTGAGGGCGAAGCATGTGCAAAAGCAACGCCGTCTGCAATAACGATGTATGGTCCGTACTTATCAACCAATTGAATCATTTGTTGAAGGTAATTTACTGTAATGCATTTTTCCCAAAGCAATAATTCACCCGAGGCAATAATGGCTTCTTTCCAATTTGAAACATTAACATCTAATTTTATTAAGTCTGGCATAATTATTGTTTCTAGATTTGGTATCTGTTTTGTGTAATTACTTATTTCGTCTTCAATAATAACTGAATTATAAAAATCAACTTGTGTAGTATTTTTTGTGATTGAGTTTAAAGCATTCTGAATGTTCTTCTTATCGTCATCTTTCAAATACGGATCTACTACAACAACATTAATTTGAGGTAGTGAACAAGGGATTGTTGATATAACTAAATCTACATGATCTTTCTTTATAAAAGTTAATGCGTTGTGTAGTGATGAAACTGAAACAATGTTTACTTTAAAGTTTGATCTGATTAAGGCAGCAAGATAATTACTTGTCGCATTACCAGAGCCACATACAACAACAACCCTAGGAATATAATCTGAGTCATTTTTTCTTTCGATTGAAGCTAAAACATGCATCAACAATAAAGCTATTTCATCGTTATCAAAAGAAATGCTTAGACTGTTCTCAAGGATATAGATATTTTCTTTGATTATTTCAAAGTAGTCTTTATATCTTGAAATTATTTGGGATAAAAAAGGATTATTAAATGTTTCACCATCTAAAACTCTTCTTCGATAACAATTTATATGAGCATTTAAAAAACCTATCAAATTTTCATCTTCGATAAAGTTTGTTTTAAAGTAAAAAGATAGAGTCTCTAAAAAATCTTTTACAACTAATGGTACAAAATAGTCATCACCATTTGCTTCTTTATCGAATGAATAACTTAATAATTTGTAGTTGTTTATAATTTCGGTGAAAAAGCTGATTTCCGTATAGTTGGAGTCAACAATTTTCTCAATGTTTGAAAATACGTGTTCTGCAAAAATGAATGCACCATCTTTATTTGACTCAATAGTATTTCTGACTAATTGGTTTCTAGATTTTAGTCTTGAAATTATATAACTAAGAACCATAGATAAACGATAATAATCAAAATCAGATAGAGTAGTGTTTGTTTCTTCTTCGCATTTTTTTATTGCAGATTCCGATACAAGTATTGTTTTGTCTAACCTTAAATAGCCAATTACAAAAGTAGTATATGGATCGATTGGATTAAGTCCAGTTTCAAAATCAATAAATACTTGATTTAAAAGAAGATCAATGGTTGCTAGTCGTCTGCTCTTTTCATCGCAAACAATTTCCAATCCTTGATGTGTATTTTCTTTGAATGTGATTTTATGTTTAGAGAAGAAAGATTTAACATAGTGAAAATCGTTGATAATTGAAGTTCTACTAACAAGAAGAACATCTTCAAAGTATTGCTTTTTTACAGCACCATTATTTGACAGAAGAATAAGAATTATTAAATTTCTTCTTTCATCGTTTGAAAGTTTATATTCTTCGAAACTCATTGAATTCATTTGATTAGAAATATGGTTAGTAATATAGGTAAATGTTACACTGTCCAAATCAGCTTTTAAACAGTCGTTTTCAATTAAAACGCCTCCACTTATACTGCTTGTTTGAAGATAATAATTAATATCATGAACGTAATTGTAGAAAGTTCTTGAACTAATATCATATTTATCAATCAAGTCTTTAATAATAAGTGGTTTTCCATTGTTGTTAATCAGCTTTTTTAGAATATTAAATGTACACTTATTCATAATTCATTTGTATTATATCTTCTTCTTCAAATTGACAATTAAAATTTTAATTCAAATTTAATGCAACTTTTTGACAATGTCTGTTTGCAAATTTGTTTCCTGTTGTTTGAAAAATCATAGACTTTTAAGTAATTGAATATGATTTTACATTGTAGTCAGGAGGAAAAACACATGACAAAAGAATGGATTAAAGATACGTTTAATTGTGAAAAGCCTGTTATTGGAATGCTTCATTTATTGGCAATGCCTACTGATCCCAAGTACAAAAAAGAGGGCGGAGTAGAAGCAGTGCTAGAGAGAGCTAGAAAGGATCTTCATGCTTTGCAAGATGGGGGCATTGATGCAATTATTTTCTGTAATGAATTTAGTATTCCTTATATTGATAATGTTAGAACAGTTACTGTCGCAACTATGGCGTATATTATTGGAGAACTAAAGAAAGAGATCACCGTCCCCTATGGAGTGCATGTTGCGCAAGATCCATACAAGACTTTTGATTTAGCAGCAGCTGTGGGAGCTAAATTTGTGCGTGAAACTTTCTTTGGAGCTTATGTTGGAGACTATGGATTAACTGATATTCATGTAGGAGAGTTGGAAAGACACAGATATGATGTCGGTTGCGAGAATGTAAGAACATTAGCTACTTTTATTCCTGAAGGTGGCATGCCATTGGATCATAGACCAGTTGAGCAAATGGTGAAATCAATTAATCACAACTGGCATCCTGATGGATTATTGGTTTATGGTGTAGCAGCTGGTAACGCAATTGATAATAATATGTTGGCGAAGATCGAATCATCATGTGATACACCTGTATTTGCAAGTAATGGTGTCAATGAAGATACTGTTGTAGATACTTTAAAGATTTGTGATGGATGTATCGTTGCAACTTCATTAAAGGTTGATGGTAAGTTCTATAACGAAACTGATGTTAATAGAGTAAAGCGTCTTATGGACAAAGCCAAAGCTTATAGAGAAGGCCTATAATGTTAGTTTCTCCATCAATAGCTTCTTCAAATATTCTTAATATAAGTGAAGAAGTAAAGTTTGCAGTAGAAACGTGTGGACAAGTTCATTTGGATGTAGAAGATGGAGTTGTGGTGAGCGATATTAGTTTCGGGATGAAAATGTGTAAGAGGATAAAATCAATTTCAAATGATGCTTACATTTCTGTTCATTTAGAAGTATATCGTCCAGAAACATATATTGAGGAACTAAAAGAGATTAAACCAGATATTGTTTTTGTACAAACTAATCACCTTAAAGATAGAGCAGGAATACTGAAACTATTTAAAGAAAATAATATTAATTGCGGTGTTAGTTTGAGTGATGAAGATCTCTTATTAGACAATGATGAAATAATTATAATGTCTGATCAAATCATGGTTTTAACTGCTTATTTATCAGATCCGGAACAAAAATTTCAGATGAAAATGGTGGATTTTGCGCAAGAAATTGCAGAAAAATACCATAAAAAAGTATGGATTGATGGAGGCATTAGTTTTGAATTATATGAAGAACTAAAACAAAGGTGTCCTGATATTTATGCAACCGTTATGGGAAGAGGTGTTTACGCTGATAAGACTGCTTTTAAAGAGAAGTACGGAGAATAGATAATTATGTATGATGATTTAAAAAAAGAGATGCTAGAAGCTTGTTTAAAAATGAAGGAATACAAACTGGTGTCTTTAGCTGGTGGCAATGTCGCAATAAGGGTTGATGATAATAAATTTCTTGTAACGCCTTCTGCGATTGAATATGACAAGATGACTTACAAAGATATCGTGTTAATAGATGAAAATTGTAAGGTAATTGAAGGAAAAAGAAAACCATCTTCAGATTCTAGTGCTATCGTATATATCTTCCAACATAAGCCAGAAGTTAATGCGGTAATTCATACTCACCAACCATATGCTACCGCAATTGGAATGGTACAAGATAAATTGCCTGCTTGCATGGTTACGTTAATCGATGCTTGTCAAGGTGATGTGGTGGTAGCTCCGTGGACTCCTTCCTCAGATATTGGCATGGGCAAATTGTGCGTTGAATATAGCAATGATGCTAGAGCAGTTATTATGAAAAGACATGGCGTTATTGCATATGGGCCAAGTTTATCAGATGCTATATTTTCAGCAGTTTATCTTGAAGAAGGGGCAAAAACTTATGTACTTGCTAAGTTATTAGGCGATGTTACTGAGCTTCCTAAAGAAGAAGTAGCAAGAGAATTAAGTGGCATGGATAATTATGGCCAGTAGAACTGTCAAAAAGTTTCACTCAATTTGAAGATAAGTACACTTTTTTAACAAAAAAGCCGTTGATAAAATTTAATCAACTTAAGAAAGGATAATGTTTTATGGTTAAAGCGGTTGTTGCCTGTGGTGGAGGTATTGCGACTTCCACATATGTAGAACAGGAAATATTAGAAATAGCAAGGAAAAATGGAATTGATTGTAAAGTTACAAAAACAATGCTAATTAACTTGCCTGCAATAGGAAATGAGTATGATGTTTGTTTCACATCTTCTCGTTACAATGAAGATATTGGAATTCCAATTTATTCTGTAACTGGGGTAATTACTGGTATTAGAGAAGATGAAACAAGAGAAGAAATTCTAAAGGCACTAAGGGATGCTGAAGAGAAAAATAAAGACAAAGAATAAAGAAAGAGGAAAATTATGAATATTATTGTTGATGCGATACAGGGCATCATGGATGCTGGTGCGTCAGTATTTTTACCACTTTTCATTACTATATTAGGTATAGTATTTGGTATTAAACCGTTTGATTCGTTAAGAAACGGTTTAAGAATTGGAGCTGGTTTCTTGGGAATTCAATTAGTATTAAGTTTACTTATGGGTGGCATTCAACCAGTTGTTGATTACTATTCATCTTTTGAGGGAACTGGTTTTACTGTAGTAGATGTAGGCTGGCAAGGTATTGGTTCAATTGCTTGGTCTACTTCACATGCTATCTTGTTTGTTCCTATTGCATTGGTATGGAACTATATCTTAATTAGATTAAGATTCACAAAGACAATGGATGTTGATATTTGGGATTACTTCCATTTCTTCCTAGGCTCTGCTGTTCTATATTATGTATTATTATTAGCTGGAATGAGCGAAACAATGGCATATGTAATAGGTCTATTGGTCGGTTTGTTAACTTTCACTATTTGCTTAAAACTAGCAGATAAAACTGCAAAACGTTGGCAAGAACATTACAATTTGCCTGGCACTTCATGTATGAACTTTGATACATACTATATGTGGCTTATTAGCTGGGCTGTATGTAAAATTGTAGAAAAAATTCCTGGTTTAAATAAGATTAATATTAACATAAACTATCTAAATGAAAAGTTTGGTGCCTTAGGTGAGACTTCGGTTACTACATTTGTTATCGGCATCTTGCTATCTGTTCTTACAAAACAAAGCATTGTATCTGCCTTAACAATTTCAGTTACTTTGTCAGCCACTATAATTATTATGCCTAAGATGGTTGCACTTCTAATGGAAGGCCTTGTACCAGTATCAAATGCTGCTAGAAAGTTCTTCCAAAAGAGACTTGGTGACGAATATGAAATTAATATTGGTATGGATCAATCAATTAGTTTGGGTGATCCTGTAGGTATTGAATGTTCTGCTATCATGATTCCGATTTGTATTTTAATATCTTTCTTGCCGGGAGTTAAAATGTTCCCTTTAGCTGCGTTAGGTGCTCTTATTTATTACACTTGCGCTGCTTCAATGTACTCAAAGGGCGATATCTTTAAGACGGTATTATGTTCTGCATTTATTTGCTATTATGTATTTTTGATGGATAGCTGGTTAGCTCCGCTTGTTACTCAAGTTGGTGTAAACGTTGGATTTATTCATGATGCTTCAACATTAATAAGTGGTGCTGAAATCGAAGAGTTTGATACTGTATTGATTGGCATTTTAGGAAAATTCTTAAAAGTTTGGTAATTTATAAAGTTGTTTAGAGGCTGCAACTATAACTCAGCCTCTCAATTATTATTATGAAGAAATTTTATATAAGAGAAGATGTTAAAAAAAGATATTTGTTTGATGGGTTTACTGCATTAATGATATTGGCTATTTTCGTTATTTATGGTCAAAAAACATTTAATAGTATAACTCTCCAATTATTATTTTATTTTGTTCTATTTGGTTACGCTATGTTGCATGTGCTTAAATTTAAAACTTGTAGATTAATTCTTAAAAAAGATGAATTAGAGTTCCATAGCGGCATGTTATCTATTAAAAAAATACCTTATAAAGACATTAGAAAAATAGAATATAATCCAGAAATTTTGATTAGATTTTATCTAAAAAAGGACGAAAGATATATAAGAATGCTAAATGTTTTTTCAGATAGTGATACTGAAGAAATATTTGACTATATAAAGTCTAAAAATAAGAGAGTAAATATCGATTATATAGATATTAGAAATAAATAAAGTTAGGAAGGTGCAAGCAAATGACTAAAATATTTGTGATAGAAGGGGATGCAAGAACATGGGAAGAGGCCTTACAACAAACAGCCAATGTATTATTAAAAAATGGCTGTGTGGCAGATGATTTCTATGATAGCTGCGTTGAAAGGGAAAAAGTATATCCAACAGGGCTTACAGAGTATTGTCCAGTAGCCTTGCCACATACTAATAAGGAACATGTTAAAACTCAGGCAATTTGTGCGCTTCGCCTAAAGAAATCTGTAAAGTTCTATAGTATGGAAGATAACGAGAAGACTGTAGATGTTAATGTTGTTTTGAATCTAGCGTTTCTAGATGATAGTGAACACATTAAAATAATTTCGAGAATCATCAGATCACTTAAAGATGTTGATTTTGTGAATAAACTTACTGAATCTACAATTGAAGATTTTGAAAAAATGATTAGAAACAATTTTTTAGAAGAGTAAATGAATTCATTAACAAATAAGTAAAGTAATGGCTATAAAAGATTTTTCGGAGGAGCGTTATGGAAAACAAAGAATTACAGTTTCATGCCAATAA
>OLGY01000932.1_pt1 | contig 17281 bp, 8 predicted proteins | sample 1605951 | NCBI WGS metagenome assembly OLGY01 (sample SAMN03283280) | human gut metagenome | biome: human-associated habitat; material: feces | host: Homo sapiens | place: Peru | collected 2012
TTCATCTTGCCACCGATTTTCTCAACAACAATAACTCCGATATTGCCGGATGGATGTCTTTTCTTTCTGATAAACATAGTTAAAAATCCTTTTGCGTCACCCAAAATTAGGTGACGCAAAGATACAAAATATTGTCTATCAATCAGTTATAAAATACGTGTTTTTTGAGTGACGAAGTCAGGAAAAAACTTATTGAAGTTTTGTAACCCTCAGTATCAAGTTGACGACCATTGATGTTATAAGCGACATCATGACCAAAGCTACGAATATCAATACAGGATATCGTAGCATATAGATTTGTCCATCAAAAATGTAGGTGATAAAGAAGAAGTGTACCAGCCACATATTGGTAGAATGATTGCCAAAAAGCTGTAGAAACTTATTTGATTTACCATTTAGCAATGTTGCCAATGAGAGTATTATCAGTGGTGTAAATGGTATGTGTATAAGTGCCGAGTTGCCCATACACAATCTTCCTATTATTAATACCACTAGGGCTATAATGCTATATCTTGTAGTATTGCTGACTGTAGCCATGCGGCTGATGGCTTTTTCTATCACATTATGTTTTACAAACATGATTCCTACAAAGAACATGAATGACAGGTATAGCGTAGCCATGAGCGCAGTAAGTAGTCGCATGTGTATATCTATGCTATCGTTGACTTTAGCTATTGCCACATATCCAAATACGCTTAATGCTAATAACATAAAAGTATTTATGATATCGCCCTTTTTGCCAAATTGCATGATATATCGTATGAAATATCTTGAAGATAATGCTAATATGATATACGGCAACAGAAACCACCATGAACCATTATAGTAAGTGCTTATACCCATCATGTTCTCTACCAATTCAAGCATAGAACAAGGATAATGTTCAGGATTAAAATAGCTACCTATAGGCACGAATATTGCAATTATCACCCATAGGCGAACATATAGGTTGAAGCATCGTTTGCCGTTGCCCATGCTTTGCCCCGATAAAGCCTTCTTGCAATACACTTTTCCTAAGCCATAACCACTCAAAAATATGTAGGCAGGCACACACATAGAACAGAATTTCTTGGCGAAATGGTATGAGAAAGGATTACCATTAAACCAATATAGAAATTCATAACATGTGCCATAGAAAAGGTCTTCATTGCTATATAGATGAAGCCAAAGCATCATCAAAATGAGTATTCCTTTTATTTGCAGGGTAGTATCTTTGCCCATTTATATATTCCTTAATTCCGCAACACTATTGTAAATTAAACATTTTAAGAACCTGAGCAACAAAAAGTTGCCCAGGATATTGCCATGTCAGAGGATTCACTTAATTTAGTGTTGCAAAAATAATCAGACAAAACCTCATCAGGCATGGCAAAAATACAAATAAAATCTGAGAAACTCACTCCTTTTGGAGGAATATTTTCGGGTCATGGAGCAATTTGACTCCACATTGTCTTCCGTAATCGACTCTATCCTCGGTCTAAGGTGTAGATCGTTCCATTTCTTGGCTCGTTTTCTTGCCATGGCAGAGCTTAAGTAAACTTAGCTCTGCTTATTTGGCTTAACGAAATCCTTCGTTTAAGTTTTACCGGACAGTAAGAGTAATTTATATATTTTGAAGAAATTTGGCAAGGTTAGCTTTTTCATCTAACCCAAGTTTCTTTCTTAATCTGTAACGATTGATTTCAACTCCTCTGACAGATATATTAAGTAGAGGTGCTATTTCTTTAGACATAAGACTCATCTTGATGTAGGCACATAGCATCTTGTCTTTGTAACTGAGTTGAGGATATTGGGTGTCGAGTTTCTTGAAGAAATCATCATGTACAGCATTGAAAGAACTTTGAAAGTTGTCAAGATCGCTGTCATGTTCCAAATTAATATCTATCTGATTGATGAGACGCAACATACCTCGTCGAATACTACTTAAGTTTCCGTCGTTTATGGTACGTGAAAGATTTACTGCATCTTTCTTGATTTTTTGCAGAATCTCATTTTTCCTCACTACGTTGAGTGTTGTTTTTATTAACTCATCAGATTTATAGTTAAGTTCATTACGTAATTTTTCCTCTTCAAGTTCGCTGATTTGCTTTTGCTTTTGGTTTATATCTTTTTCTAAAACGGACTTTTGCCTGTTCATCTCTGCGTCTTTTAATTGAATAAGGCGTTTTCGTCCCTTTTGATATCGTAGGTAACTATAGTAAAAACTACTTAATATGAGTATCATATAAAAGATATAAGCCCACCATGAACGATACCATGGCGGAAGCACTTTTATGCGGATACTGGTTATAATATCTTTGCTATGCGAATCTGAGCGAATCTTTACCTTAAATATATAGTTTCCTTCAGGCAGATCTGTATACTCTTTTTGGGTTGAAGACGTATATTTACTCCAAGTCTTATCAAAGCCCTCTAATATGAATGAGTATGATATGGCTTTTGTGGGGCAGAAGTTATTGCTTCCATATTCTATTCTAAAGGAGTTGTCTTTGTACTTTACCTCAATTTCATTCTCTTTATTATTAATAAGCCTGTTGGTAAATATAATTGAGTCTTTACCGTTAGTTGTATATATTTTTCGGATAAAAAGAGACAAGTTGCCTTTGACAATTTCCTTCTTTGAGGTATCGAGAAGTGCAAAGCCATCTTCTGTTCCGATAAAGAACTGATGTGAATTTGCCGAATAAACATCTTCAAAGTCTTCTATCATCATGTCTTTCCAAAAAGAATGTTTTGTATGCTGTTGCTGATTGTAGCATTTTAAAATTCCATTGGCAACATACCAGATGTTCCCAAAAGAGTCTTCTTTGATGTAACTATATGAGCAGTGTCCATCCAGAATCTGTTCGAGATGATAATCTTGTAGTAAAATGTCTTGTTCAGTATCATAGCGGAAAAGACCTTTACGAGACGCTATAAGAAGGTCATAGCCGATTTGTGTGATATATACATTATCCCCCTTGGGTAGTTGTTGATTATTATAATTCTTCAGGTCTATAGCCTCGGTATACTTGGAATTTAGAGTAATTTTCCAAATGCCATCGCTTTTATTAGCAATCCAAACCTGGTTGGTCCTTGGAATCAAATACATGGTTTTCGCAGAAAGATGAATTTTTGGTATGTTATTAGTTAAAACCCATCTGTCCTGCATTTTTCGCATTACATCTAATCCCCAATATGTTCCGATAAGCAAAATGTTGGGATCTTGACTACTGGATTGTATGTGCCAAACACCACGTTTGTTGAACATTTTCACTTGATTGCCGTCAATTACTCCAAAGAAATTTCTTCCTCCGCAGAATAGTTTTCCATCATATTGATATATGCTGTGTACCTGTCCTGTCATGTTAGAAATGGCTTGTGGGTAGATAGGTACGTTGATAGCATGAGGTATACTCATGTTGAAAAGACCTTGATTTGTACCTAAATATAAGTTGTTATTGTATACAGAAGAGCAATATCCAGCACCGATACTTGAGAGTTTGCTGTTAAGAAAATATAGTTGACTCTTTAGCGAAACATAATCAATACCATTATCCAAACCGAGCCATAAGTTTTCTTCTTTATCAAATTTCATTGATAGAATAGACTTATTTTGCATTCCATTTTCGATGCTGATTTTTTCAATTTGTTGGGTCTTGATGTTGAAAAGCATCAATCCTTCTCCTGATGTGCCAATAGCTAAGAGATCATTACAGATAAGAGCGCAAGTTGCGTGATGCTGGACAAGATGACGATCTATTGTAGAAAAAGGTTTACTAAACTCTTTTCCGTCGTATAAATATATACCATGGTCTTGTGTTATGATGAGTAAATTGCCTTTGTATGGTAAGAATTTAACTATTTTATAATGATTAAAAAAATGAGAGTTGGGAATATGAAATATTTTCTTGTTTACAATATAAGATATTCCTTTAGTATTACTGAAATAGAGTTTATTATTTACAGGGCTTGAACATGCTACTCCATTGCAGTCAATAGGTATAATTTTAGAATTTTCATAACAGAATATATATCTATCACCTTGAAAATAAATTCTATTATTAATAATATGTACGTTCCAAATGTTAGAAACAGTCTGTGGGGCTATGTCTGACGATAGGCTATGGTAATCGAGTCCACCAATTTTGTTGGTGGAAAAATAGCCAAATTCCTTTTGTGCTCCAACATATATACGTTTGTCACTGCTTATTTTCAGTGATCTCATTTTGGCAAGATGAGGTAAGGAGTAGAAATTCCAATACACACCGTCAAATTCGAGTAAACCTTTGTTGTTGGCAAAGTACATCCAACCATTGCTGTCTTGTTCTATGCTCCAGTTTTGACTTGCTGCATTATAGGTATGACGATTATAATTGACAACAGGGCGTTGCCAATACATCTGTGCTTGTAATGATGGGGGCAATAGTAATAGAAAGATAATAATAATATGTTTAAACATACTTTTATGTTATTGTTAGTTTGAATGATGCAAAGATACATAAAAAAATAGATGTATCCCAATAAATATATAAAAAGTTTGTAGTGGTAAATAATAATGTAAAACGCTGATAATGTGGTCTGTTTTTTTTATGTGAGAAAGTTTGGATGTAGCGGAATCCTACATTTATAGTATTTTTGATGTATTGAGATTTTAGCAACTTATTATGAAAAGAACTATTTTTGCAAACAAATGATATTTCCTTGTGAAGGATGGAATTTGATATGGGGATGTATTTATCTTCTCTCGAAGTCTTGTGATTGTAAACTCTTAGATATGGCTTTCAGAAAAAGGAGGAGAACATTCTTCTATTACTTGACAATCTCTTTTTTTATATATAACAATTAATAATTATCAATGAACATGAACCTTTTAAAACTAAAAACCGGTTACCGTAGATTGTTATCTCTGCTTGTGCTGTCGTTGGTGTGTTCACTTGCGTTTGCTCAGGGTGGTTTGCTGACAATAAAAGGTAAAGTAATTGATGGGGCTTCAGAAGAAGCACTCATCGGAGTAACAGTAAAGGAAGTTGGCAGTAATAGAGGGACGATTACCGACTTAGATGGTAACTTCGTATTGGAAGTTAAGCCAAATTCTTCTGTTGAGTTTAGCTATTTAAGTTACAAAGCCAAGACGTACAAAGCCAAGGCTATCCCAAAGGTTATTCAACTGGAGGAAAATGTAGAGTCCATATCTGAAGTCGTGGTAGTAGGTTATGGCTCGCAGAAAAAAGTGAATCTTTCAGGTTCCGTTTCTGCTATCGAAGGCTCAAAGTTGGCTTCCCAACCAGCTACAGATGCAGTTTCTGCATTGCAGGGCCAGCTGCCAGGTGTTACCATTCTGCGTTCCAGTGGTCAGCCAGGAAGTGAAACGTCAGGGATGCGTATTCGTGGATTCTCTTCTGCAAATAGCACTTCTGCTTTAGTTTTGATAGATGGTGTCGAGGGAGATTTGGCATTGGTCAATGCAGATGATATTGCCTCCATTTCTGTTTTAAAGGATGCTGCAGCTTGTGCTATTTATGGTGCTCGTGCAGCTGCGGGTGTTGTGCTTGTTACAACCAAGAATGGAACAGAAGGAAAAGCTAAGGTAACTTACAATGGATACTTTGCTTTTAATACTCCTGGCAATATGCCAGAACGTCTTCCTGCATGGGAAGAGCAAAATATGATTAATATTGGCCGCGTAAACAATAGCGGAAAAGTGGAATGGAATGAAGAACAGAGTGGTTGGGTTGGAAATCCTAACTTCAATTATCGTCCTAATAATAGCAATGGTCGCTGGGATTTATTCGAGGCAACAAATTGGGTTGAGGAAGGAACTCGTAATTATACCACCCAGCAGAACCATACTGTTGCTGTGTCAGGAGGTACCAAGAACTTGAACTATATGGTATCAGGAAAATACTACACCAAGAATGGATTATTGCGTTATGGTCCTGATGCCAATGAGCGTTGGAGTTTAAATACGAAGGTGAATGCCAAACTCAACAAGTATGTCACCTTAGGAACTTTGGTAAGATATCAGTCTACTCGTACAGCTCAGAGTTCATATGGTGCGGGTGGAATATTTAATCTGCTTTATTCTACTCGCGGGCGCCAACCTATCTATAATCCTTCAGAGGATATTAATGATAGTCCTTATAATGGTGACTTACAGGCGAATGCTATTGATATTATGAAGAATGGTGGTGCTAATCGTTCTAAATATGAAGCTTATACAGGAAAAGTATCATTGAAGGTGGATAATCTTGTTAAAGGTTTACATTTAAATTTGAATTTGTCTCGTTTGGCTGGTATCTATACCAATAGCAATGAGAAACGTATGCTCGTATGGTATGATAGGAATGCTGATAAGGTTCGTTCTAAAGTTAATGATCCCAACTCTCTGTCACGCCAAAAAAATACTTCATATCAGGATTTGGCAGAATTAATTGCTAATTATGAATTTACCGTTGCCAAAAAGCATAACTTCAATATTCTCGGTGGTATGAGTTATGAGAATTATCGTAAGGACCAGATGGATGGAACAGTGAAGAATTTACTTTCAAACGATTTCTTCTCTTTTAACTATTATGATGCTTCGGAAGCAACAAATACTGCTATAGGCGATTATATCGGAACCTGGTCGATGATGTCCTATTTTGGGCGTATCAACTACAATTTTGACGAAAAATATCTCTTTGAGGCAAATGTTCGTTACGACGGTAGTTCACGTTTGGCACCAGATAAACGTTGGAAGGCATTTCCTTCTATCTCTGCAGCTTGGCGTTTGAACCAAGAGAATTTTATGAAGGATATTACCTGGTTGAGCAATTTAAAACTACGAGCATCTTGGGGACAGTTGGGCAATGGTGCTGTTTTGGGTATGTATGATTATATACCTACCATTAATCATGGAAACTATATGGGTGAAAAGTTCTTCTATCAAAAGACTCTTGCATCCACTGATAAAACATGGGAAATAATCTCTACAACCAATATAGGTGTAGACCTTGGTGCATTTGACAATCGTCTGACAGCGTCCTTCGATTATTATTGGAAGATTAATGATGATATGCTTTCTGCATTACAGATGCCTCATGTAATCGGTATTGGTGTACCTAATGTCAATGTCGGTAAGTTGAAGACATGGGGATGGGACTTTGAAATAGCTTGGCGAGATAAGATAAAGGACTTTAGCTATCAGGTATCTTTCAATCTCTCTGACAGCCAAAATCGTTTGGAGAAATATGATGGAGCTAATGTCGTGGGTGAAGGTAACATAGCACTCCTTGAAGGTTATGAAATGAATACTATTTGGGGCTATAAAACTGATGGATATTGGAAAAGCCGTGATGAATATTTAGCATATAAGGAGGCGCATCCTGGTTATAAGAGTTTTAATGATGGCAAAGTTTCTGGTGGTGATGTGAAGTATCTTGCTCAAGGCAATCCTGACCATCAGATTGGTGCTGGTTCTGGAACCAAGGAAGATCATGGTGATTTGGTATATCTTGGAAACTCCAACGCACGTTATCTATATGGTTTCAATATTTCTGCACAATGGAAAGGTTTTGACTTCTCAATGATGTTTCAGGGTGTAGGAAAGCGTAAAATCATGATAGATGCTGCAGCCATCGCTCCATTCTATACAACTTACCAGATGCCATGGACGATTCACCGTGACTATTGGACAGAGGATAACCAAGATGCATTTTGGCCACGTCTCTATGATTATAAAACCAATAATGGTGGAGAAAATTTCAATTTCCGTCCATCTGACAAATGGGTACAGGACGCTTCCTACCTGAGATTAAAGAATATCACATTGGGTTATACCATTCCTTATACAAAAAAATATGTAAACAGTATACGTGTATACATCACAGGTAATGACGTTTGGGAACATTCTGATTTGTTGAAGGTATTTGACCCTGAGGCTGGCAATAATGTTGGCCGTAACTATTATCCATTTTTCCGAACATGGGCGTTCGGTGTAAACATAACTTTCTAAAATAAGGTAAAACAATGAAAAAGATATTTATTCTAATGGCTTTTACATCCTTGGGATTGACGGGATGTGAATTGGATAGGTTGCCAGAGACGACCTTGGCCAATACTAATTTCTGGAAGTCAGAAAACGACTTCCGAGGAGCATGTAACAAGCTATATGTTGATTTGGATGGATTCTGGCAGGATACTCGTTCCGACGAAATTGTATCTACATCTCCTAATTCTGTATCAACAGGTAACAGAACGGTGCCAGCCACTTCTTCTGATTGGACAAATCCATATAATAAAATAGGTATAGCCAACAATATCATTAAGCAGATAGGTGCTTCTACTCAAGCAGAAACAGTCAAGAATCGTTGGATAGCAGAGGCTTGTTTCTTCCGTGCATTTCATTATTTTGAGTTGGTTAAGAAGTATGGTGATGTACCTTTGATTTTAAAACCTTTTACTTCAACATCCGATCCAGACATCTATACAGAGCGTACTCCTCGTGAGCAAGTACTTCAGCAATGTTATGATGATCTCAACTTTGCTTATGATAATTTGCCTGATATAGACAAGCTAAGTGATGCTGCAAATTGGGGACGTGTATCAAAATCGGCAGTCTTAGGTTTATTGACTCGCATTGGACTTTATGAGGGAACTTTCTCTAAATACCATCATTTGGGAAGTGACTATAAACTACATCTGAAGAAAAGTATAGATGCAGCAGAGACATTGATAGCAAGTGGTAAGCATAGCCTTTATCCTGATTTTGAAAAGATGTTCCTTTTTGATGGTGAAGGACGCCAGAACCGTGAGAATGTATTGGTTAAGGTTTATGGACCTAATGGAGCTGGTACTACCACGCATAATAATTCTCGCACGTTGGAAAATTCGGTTTCAGTGACACGCTATGTTATTGATCAATTTCTCTATACGGATGGTTTACCAAGGGAGAAGTCCGCATTTACGATTCAGGATGAAATACATTATAATGATATTTTTGAAAATCGTGATCCTCGTTTGGCAATGACTTGCTATAAGTATAATGAAGAAGCTTATAAGGGTGGTTACACCCCATTTAATAATGCGCATGGTTATGGTTATCCTATTAAAAAAGGATTCATGTATGACGAATGGCAACTAAATGGAAAAGCAACAGTTGACAAGATGATTATCCGTTATGCAGAAGTATTGCTTTCGTATGCGGAGGCTCTCTATGAATATAATGGATTCATTTCTGATGAACAATTAGATAAGACTGTCAACGCAGTGCGTCAACGTGCAGGAATGACAGCCAGATTGACTAATGAATTCATAGAACAAAATGGCTTGAATATGCTTGACGAAATAAGAAGAGAACGACTGGTTGAGTTTATTGACGAAGGAATCCATTATAATGATATTATACGTTGGAAAACAGCAGAAAAGGTTTTACCTGTTAGTATTCTTGGTTTGAAGTTCATTGAGGGAGAGACAACGGCAAGCCGTGAGGATTTAGCCAAACGATTGACTACAGAGAATGGAATGTTTAATGGGAAGAAGGTAGCCGATCAAGCTGATTTATATGTCATTGAGGCAGAAGAAACTCGTAGCTTTGATCCATCTCGTGACTACTATTATCCTATACCAACTTATGAGATTGCGACAAGTAAAAAAGTGCTTAAACAAAATCCTAAGTGGTAATATGTTTTACGATTAAAAAATGAAGATATGATGAAAAAGTTATTATATTGCATATTGATGCTCATTACTGGTTTCACTATAGTAAGTTGTAGTGATGATGCATGGGGGAGTGAAGGAGAGTCAGACAAGCAACATTGGTATTTCTTTGGCTTTGAACAATGGCATAAAAAACCTAATGATATCAAAAAGGATGTGAATCAAGGGGAAACTCTCGTTATCCCTATGCATTTTTGGAGTGAGCGCCCTCAAAAAGGTATCCACGCAGAAGTGGAATACTACATAGTGACATCCTTACTATTGGGAGAAGACTTTCAAGTTGTCAACGAAGGTGGTACTGCCATAGAGCCAGAGCCAGATGGTGGCTACAAGATGGTTTGGCCAAACTGTGAGAAAGGGACACAAAATATCTATTTGAAGGCTCTTCATGGTGCGAAAGGAAAGATTACCTTGCAGACTTGGAATCCTGTTCGTGATGGTGATGATGATATTTCCACAACAAATACTGTCATTGTTGATCATGGTGATTATAAGGTTTCTGCCTTTACACAAAATTATAAAATGGAAATTAATATTAAATAGGTGAATGTTATTCATGAAGAATAAAATACTTATAACCATTTGTGCTTTGCTGACCATGTCGGCAAGCACATTTGCTCAAGCTATCTTGGATGTTAAACATCTTGCATACGCTAAGTCTCATTTAAAAGATGCAGCTTATAGTCAAGCGTTTAAAAGTTTGATAAGTCAAGCTGATGTTGATTTGTTACGAAAACCACTTTCGGTAATGAGTAAAGAGTATATTCCCGCCAGTGGTTCTAAACATGATTATGTAAGTTTGGCTCGTTATGCCTGGCCTGATGATACGCAACCAGATGGGCTTCCTTATGTCATGCGTGATGGTGTGTCAAATCCAGAATTGAAGAAATTTGACCGCAACAAACTTTCTACCATGGCAAATGCTGTATATCGTTTGTCTTTGGCTTATTACTTTTCTGGAGAAGAAAAATATGCCCAAAAGGCAACAGAACTTTTAAGAGTATGGTTCATTGATAAGAAAACAATGGTAAATCCTAACTTACGCTTTGCCCAACATATTCCAGGTGTGGCTGACGGAAGATGCTATGGTGTTATTGATACATACTCTTATGTAGAAATGTTAGACGGAGTTCAATTGTTAGAACATTCAACATCTTTTACACCAAAGGATTCTAAGCAACTAAAGAACTGGTTTTCGCAATTATTGAAATGGTTATTGACTCACCCACAGGCCATTGAAGAAAGTAATCAGAAAAATAATCATGCGACAGCCTATGATGTGCAGGTTGCAGCTTATGCTCTTTATACTGGAAACAAAAAAGTTTTTAATGAAGTAGTAAATAATTTCCCCAAACGACGTATCGCCACTCAGATAATGTCTGATGGTAAACAACCTCATGAGCTGCGCCGTACCTTGGCTTTTGGTTATTCACAATTTAACCTCACTCATATAATTGACCTCATGCTGATGCTGAAACATCAGGGACTGGATTTCAAGCAGTACTGTGTTAGTGGTGAACATAGCTTCTTCAAGGCCATGGATTTCATAGCTCCCTACATGGGTAAGTCTGTGAATGATTGGCCGTATAAACAAATAAGTGGATGGGAAGATAAGCAGGAAGATATGGCAAAGGACTTTTATCGTACTTTTTTGCTTGATGAGAATCGCAAAGATTATCTTCAAATATATCGCAATGTGAAGAAGCGTGATTGGAATGACTTGTTTGTGCTAACATACGAGAAACCAACCAAATTGGATAATGCCATGGCGCATGCCGATGAACAGTTACGATATGCCTTGGAATGTGTCTCGGTAGTTCGTAAGACTGCCAAGGGGGATAAGGTCACTCCTCGCAGTATCAACAAGGAAGGTAATCTTGTGTTAGTAGGTCCTAAGGATTGGTGCTCAGGATTTTTTGCAGGTACTCTATGGCAGATGTTTCAATATAGTCATCTGCAGTTTTGGCGTGAGAATGCTGTTAGTAATACTTGGTTGATAGAGAGCGCAAAATGGCATAAAGGCACTCACGACCTGGGCTTTATTATTGGTGATAGCTTTGGTAAGGCATACCAGCTGACAGGTGAACAGAGCTATCGTGATGTGATGCTGCAAGCTGCTCGTACGCTCTGCACTCGTTATTCTCCAAAGGTTGGTTGCATTCGCTCTTGGGATCATAATGCTGATAGATGGACTTTCCCGGTAATCATAGATAATATGATGAATCTGGAACTGCTCTTTGAAGCTTATAAGCTGACAGGAGATAAGTGTTTCTATGACATAGCTGTTAGTCATGCCGATGTAACCATGAAGAATCATTTTCGTGAAGACAATTCGTCATTCCATGTAGTAGATTATGACCCGACAACAGGTTCTGTCCGTTCTCGTATAACTCATCAGGGATATAGTGATGACTCTTTCTGGAGCCGTGGACAAGGATGGGGACTTTATGGTTATACGTTATGCTATCGTTACACCCATGATCAACGTTATCTCAATATGGCAAAAGGTATTTCAGAGTTCCTCTTCTCGCTTAAAAATATGCCAAAAGATGGTATCTTCTATTGGGATATGAAAGATCCTGCAATACCTAATGCGCCACGTGATGCATCGGCAGCAGCCTTGGTCGCTTCTGCATTATATGAATTGCAAGCATACGTGGATGTCGAACTCGGTAAGCAATACATTGCATATGCGGATAAAATTGTCAACTCGCTAATTGATCATTATCAGGCACCTGTTGGAAGCAACCAGGGATTTCTTTTGCTTCATTCTACTGGTCATAAACCTGCTAATAGCGAGGTTGATGTGCCAATCAACTATGCAGACTACTTCTATTTGGAGGCTTTAAGGAGAAAATCATTGTTGGAAAACTAATTTGCTCCAGTATTTGTTTATGATAACGTGTAGGGCATATATGAAAGTTGTTACTGAAAGTTTCAAGTAGAGAAAAGCACTTATTTATAACACTCTTTAACGAGCGTGAGATGGAGATTGTACATGAATTGTAGTACTTTTGTACTTACTTCTGCTCGTTGAACGAACGCAGAAAGATGTTATAAAAAGAAGAAAACAATAATGACACAGATAAAGAAAGATAAAATGTGCCCTCGTATCAGTTCGGCATCCACCTTTGATGCAGTGGTGCTCTGTGATGGAGATTATCCCTCACACCCTGTTCCGCTCTCTATTTTGAGCAGAGCACAGTATCTGGTGTGTTGTGATGGGGCTGGCATGCACCATATTTTGCACGGAGGAACTCCCGATGCTATTGTTGGTGATGGCGACTCGTTACCCGGTGATTTCAAGAGACGCTATGCAGACATACTGCATCAGGTGGACGAACAGGACGACAATGACCAGACTAAAGCAACACGCTTTTGCATGGATAAAGGATTTCGGTGCATCGCCTTCGTGGGTTGTACGGGTAAAAGAGAAGATCATACGCTCTGCAACATCTCGCTGATGATGCGATACATGAAAGTCTTCGGACTCGATGTGACGATGATAACCGACAACGGATATTTTATACCAGCTTCGGGGCATCAGCGTTTCGAGAGTTTTGCTCGGCAACAGGTGAGTATCTTTAATTTTGGCTGTTCGCATTTGTCGGGCAAAGGTTTTAAATGGCAGCCTTATCCTTATAAAGAGTGGTGGCAAGGCGGACTCAATGAGGCTCTGGGTGATGAGGTGGAGATTGATGCTGATGGCGATTATTTGCTCTTTTTTACCTTCGATTCGAAAATTCCGAAATGATAAAAGCTAAAAAAGGGGAGGCAAACCTCATCTCAAGGTCCGTCTCCCCGCTACTTATAGTTAAAAATAACCGATATTATTTGTTCAGAAATTGATCTACTTGGGCTGCAATCTTTCGACCACTTGCCATGGCTCTTACGACAAGGCTTGCACCATTGGCAGCATCGCCTGCCACGAATACATTGTCGGCAAACTCAGGCTGCTGTGGTTTTAGGAATCCCATGGCAAGGAACACAGCTTCAGCCTTGATAATCTCAGGTTTGCCTGCTTCTACCATCAGCGGACGACCTCCTTCGGGATTCGGCTTCCAGTCTATCTGCTGTACTTTGACGCCTGTCAGTCTGCCGTTCTTGCCCAAGAACTCGAGCGAATTAATATTCCAGCGACGGGTACAACCTTCCTCATGACTTGAGGTTGTCTTGAGGGTTCGTGGCCAGTTTGGCCAAGGATTCTTGGGATCTTCTGGTCCTTCTACAGGCTTTGGCATGATTTCTATCTGTGTCACACTCTTGCAGCCCTGGCGATGGGCTGTTCCTATACAGTCGCTTCCGGTATCGCCACCACCGATGACAAGCACATCCTTACCCTTACAATTGACGAGTTCGTCTTTACTGAACTCCATGCCTGCCAAGATGCGGTTCTGCTGAGAGAGCAGTTCAAGGGCGAAATATACTCCCTTCAATTCTCTTCCAGGAATCTTCAGGTCACGAGCTGTAGGAGTACCTGTAGATACCACGTATGCGTCGAAGCCTTCTGGCAGCTTAGTAACATCTATCTGCTGGTTGTACTTAAATTCGATGCCTTCCTCTTCGAGGAGGCGCAGACGGCGGTCGATGATACTCTTGTTAAGCTTGAAGTTAGGGATGCCGTAACGTAACAAGCCACCAGCATTCTCGCGTGCCTCGAAGACTGTTACCTTATATCCCTTGTGGTTCAACTGGTTGGCAGCTACCAATCCTGCAGGACCGGCACCGATGACAGCCACCGTCTTGCCATTACGCTCCGGAATCTCAATATGAACATAGTCCTCAGAGAAGGCGTGCTCCACGATGGCGCACTCGTCTTCACGGTTGGTTGTAGGCTCGTGGTCCATGAGGTTGAGGATACAGGCTTTCTCGCATAGAGCAGGGCATATGCGACCTGTAAACTCAGGAAAGTCGTTGGTGGAATTGAGTAGGCGGTAAGCCAGTTCCCAGTCTCCCTTGTAGAGGGCATCGTTCCACTCCGGTGCCTTGTTGCCCAATGGACAAGCCCAGTGGCAGAAAGGCACGCCACAATCCATGCAACGGGAAGCCTGCTGTCGGCGGTCGTTGCTATTCAAAGTCTGTTCTACCTCGCTGAAGTCGAGGATTCTATCGTGAATTGGTCTATAACCTGCTTCCTTGCGAGGTATAGTCAAAAATGCTTTTGGATTTCCCATCTTGAAAAATTAAGTGAAGAGTGAAGAACGAAGAGTGAAGAATTCATGTGCATATCTCTCCATCGCATCCATTTACAATATTCTTCCTAATGCTACCTTGTCCTTTTCCTCTAATTTATTAATTTTATGACGTGAAGCGAAGAGATAAGGAGCAAAGCATTTGAATTCTTCACTCTTCACTCTTCGTTCTTCACTTTATTAATAGTCTCGCTGCATATCCGCAATCTTCTGCTGCAACTTCTTTACCTGCTCCTCCTGGAGAACTCGCTTATACTCGATTGGCACTACCTGGATGAAATCCTCTACGTAGTGGTTCCAGTCGTCGAGCATGGTGCGGGCGAGTTTACTGCCGGTATAGAGATAGTGCTGGCGGATGAGCTCGTGCAGTTCCTTGCGGTATGTGCTGTCCTCGACGAGATTGATTTCCACCATGTCCATGTTGCAGAAGTAGTCGAAGTTGTGGTTCTTGTCCCATACATAGGCTACACCACCACTCATACCAGCGGCAAAGTTACGACCTGTCTCACCGAGCACTACCACGCGTCCGCCTGTCATGTACTCGCAGCAGTGGTCGCCAGCACCCTCGATGACAGCAATGGCACCAGAGTTGCGTACTCCGAAGCGTTCGCCTACCTTACCATTGATATACAACTCGCCTGATGTGGCACCATAGAGTCCGGTATTTCCTGCGATGATGTTGTCTTCGGCAGAGAAATTGCTGCGGATAGGAGGCAGGATGGAAATACGGCCTCCCGATAGTCCCTTGGCGAAATAGTCGTTGGTTTCGCCTTCCAGCTTGAAGTCAACACCCTTGACAAGGAAGGCTCCGAAACTCTGTCCTGCAGAACCTTTAAACTTGACATTCACGGTCTTGTCGGGCAGACCAGCTTCGCCATATTTGGCAGCGATGGCACCACTGAGCATGGCTCCGGCAGCACGATCGGTGTTCTTGATGGCAAAGTCGAGGTTGACCTCTTCTTGCTTCTCTATGGCGTTCTGTGCACCACGAACGAGCTGTTGGTCGAGCACATTGGCAAGATCGTGTATCTGTTCAGTGGTGTGATAGAGTGAGCCGTGGCCTGCCTCACGATGCAGCAGGCGAGAAAAGTCGAGAAGGTCGGCTTTCTGCTTGATAAACTGTGCTGTAGCACTGTCTACGGCGTCGTCACCCTCTGTAGGAACCACTTCCTCATCGGTTTTGCGAACAATAAGTTCTGTATGACCAATGATGTCGTTGAGTGAGGTGTAGCCCATCTCTGCCAAGTATTCGCGTACTTCTTCGGCAAGGAAGCGGAAGTAGTTGATGAGGTATTTGTAGCTACCACGGAAGTGAGCGCGGAGCTTAGGATCTTGTGTGGCAACACCCATCGGACAGGTATTGAGGTTACACTTGCGCATCATGACACAGCCCAAGACGATGAGGGCAGCAGTACCGAAGCTGAACTCTTCTGCACCGAGCAATGCCATGAGGATGATGTCGCGTCCGCTCTTCAGCTGACCATCTACCTGTAGACGAACCTGTCCGCGAAGACCATTCTTCACCAAGGTCTGCTGGGTTTCAGAAAGGCCAATCTCGGGTGATATACCTGCAAAGCGCATGCTGGATGCAGGACTGGCACCTGTACCGCCCTCGGCACCAGAGATGACGATGAGGTCGGCTTTTGCCTTAGCCACACCGGCAGCGATGGTACCCACACCGCTTTCGGCAACGAGTTTCACAGAGATGGCAGCGCGTGGGTTCACATTCTTCAGGTCGAAGATGAGCTGTGCCAAGTCTTCTATACTATAGATATCGTGATGAGGTGGAGGCGAGATGAGGCTGATGCCAGGGATGGAGTGACGGGTCTTGGCAATGACCTCGTTGACTTTGAAGCCTGGCAACTGTCCGCCTTCACCAGGCTTAGCGCCCTGTGCCACCTTGATTTGTATCTCCTCGGCATTGACGAGGTATTCGGTTGTTACACCGAAACGGCCCGAAGCCACCTGTTTGGTCTTGCTTGAAAGGCTGATGCCATCCTGAGTAGAATGGAATCGCTCGTTATCTTCACCTCCCTCACCCGTATTGCTACGTGCTCCGAGGGCGTTCATGGCAAGTGCCATCGCTTCGTGAGCCTCCTTGGAGAGGGCACCGAAACTCATCGCACCTGTAACGAAGTGCTTCACGATTTCCTCGATAGGTTCTACCTTGTCGATAGAGATAGGGTTCTTGCGGAAAGCGAAGAAGTCGCGGATGAAGATGGGTTCTTGTTTGTTGTCGACAAGTTGGGTGTATTTCTTAAACAGTTGATAGTCGCCCTTGCGGGTGGCAAGCTGCAACGTGGCGATGGTCTCTGGGTTCCAGGCATGCTTGATGCCGTCCTTACGATAGTGGAATTGTCCCATGCTGGGCAGGAAGTCGAGCTTCTTGGTGGCGAAGGCCTTGTCGTGCA